>Ga0265293_10008357_pt1 | contig 15372 bp, 13 predicted proteins | sample Munlanlewell138R_FD_192505 | JGI IMG/M metagenome (GOLD analysis project Ga0265293, IMG submission 192505) | Leachate microbial communities from a municipal landfill in Southern Ontario, Canada - Leachate well 138R | ecosystem: Engineered > Solid waste > Landfill > Unclassified | place: Canada...
TCTTTCGCTTCCGGTTGCTCTCCACCCCACCTCGCGGTGACGCAGTTACCTTCAGCTGCAGGGCTTGACGATACCCTGAATCGGACTTTCACCGATCTGATATGTGTCGCTCACAGGCGCACAATGTCGTCCCTACGGGACTCGCTATGTTGGTATTTTGAACCGAGATTATGAACCATTTTTAATCAAGGTAAAAATGAAACATGTGGATATAGATGAGAGCTAAGATACGATGTTTAAACCCATTATAGAAAGCATAGCTTGGTGTTTCGGGAGAATTCCTGCTATCTTAAAACTTGACATTAATCAACATCCTTGCAAAGTAAGCTAAGCATCATTATTATCGAAATTATGGGAGTTACTTATGTCAAACTATAGAATATTCGGAATTCACTATGACGCATTCATGGATTTTGCAAGCTATTTTTATCGTTTTATGGATCGCGTATCTTCAAGATATACAATCAATACGGAATCTGTTCTTGAGATTGCATGTGGTACAGGGAGGAATCTACAATATTTTAAAACTTCCCAGCTTTTGTGTGGATTAGATATATCTCCCGAAATGTTGAATTCAGCAAAGTTGAATACTCCAAATGGATTTCAACCTTCCAATCTGTGGTTAGACATCTCAAGCCCAACGGATATTTCATATTTGATATAAATACTCCCTTTGCTTTAAATATGCCGACAATAAAGCGTACGATGTTCCGGCAAAGCAATGATGATTATCTGATTATGCAGTACTACAATAGCGGCATTGATCAAGCTATTTGGGACCTACATTTTTTCATTCAGCAAGAGATGAATAAATACTTGCATTACTCTGAATCAATAGTTGAGGCATCATTTAATGTAGAGCTCATCAAAGATGATCTTTTAAGTGTATTTTCTTCAGTAGATATGTTTAATGATATGCTTGAAGCTCCCAATGAGAATGAGCAGCGGGTTTTCTTTATCTGTAAAAAATAGCATGATCGATAAAACTCGTCTCAAGAAATGTTCCCGATTTCTAACTCGTTATTTCACCCCCACCCTCTTACAATACTTATAAATAGGACAGATATCGCAATTCGGTTTACGCGGTTTGCACAAGTTTTGGCCAAAGGCCACCACATGGGAATTGATATTCAGCCAGTGCTTTTTGGGCAATTTCTGGCGCAAGGCCATCTCGGTTTCAAGGGGGTTTTTGGTTTTGACATAGCCCCAGCGGTTACAGATTCGATGCACGTGGACATCCACACAGATGGCGGGCAGAGAGAAGGCTACGGTGCGCACCAGGTTTGCCGTCTTCCGTCCCACCCCGGGCAGCTTCAAGAGATCATCTATCTCAGATGGGACCACTCCGCCAAATTCCTCATTCAGTACTTTGGGTAGCTGTTTGAGATGCTGGGTCTTGGTATTGTGAAAGCCCACCGGGTAGATGATCCGGTCCAGCTCCTCGGCGCTGATGGCATCCAGATCATCCGCGTTGTTTACCACTTTGAAGAGTTCATCCACCACTTTGGCTGTGGTTTCATCTTTGGTGCGGGCGCTGAGGATGGTGGCTATCAGCACTTTGAAGGGCTGTTCTGTCTTGGCCTGAATCAAATCCACGATAGGGGTTTTCACGCTGTGAAAATGGGTATTCAGCTCTTTCATTACGGCGTCTATATCATTATTTGTCATTGTTACTCCTTAGACTTTTTACAGCCGGCAAAGTCGGCTAACAAAATATCTCTTGCCAATATATCCGAGCCCAAAATAATTGTCAACCATAAAGGAGACTAAAATCTGCGGAAGATTTGTTCAAGTAATACAACACAAAGAATTGCAAAAGCTGGAGCGTGAACTGAAAGCTCAGATCAGCTCCGAGCAGATGACGATTTCTTACAATGTAGCTCCAACGCAAACGGTGATGGCGATAGTGAGCAAGGGCGAGCTGCGCTATAATGGCTATTTCCGCTGGGGCCTCGTTCCTTCCTGGATGAAGCAGATTCCCTCCAGGCCTATGATCAACGTCCGCTCTGAGACCATCACAGAAAAGCCTTCTTTCAAGGCATCTTTTTTGCGGCGCCGCGCATTAGTGCCGGTCAATGGCTTTTATGAATGGCAGGCTCCGGGAAAGATCCCGTATTACATATATCCGGCCCAAGGTTCACTGCTCTATCTGGCAGCGATTTACGATGTATGGCAGGGGGATGATGGCAGTTGGCTGCCCAGCCTTGGCATTATCACTACAGCCGCGAACAGCTTTATGAAAAAACTGCATCACCGCATGCCGGCTATGGTCAGGGAAGAGGGGATTGATACTTTTTTGGACTCAAAATTGCAAGATATCAGAATGGCGCGGGAGCTTTTGATTCCGGCCCCGGACGACATACTTGAATGCCATCGTGTGAGTCCGGCAGTAAATAAAGTGGCAAATAACTATCCGGATCTGATCCGGGAAAACGAAGATTGGGAAGAGACTCTCTTTTGAATAGAATATGAAAATACAAAAACCACGTGTATTGGTAATAGACGACGACATTTCCATTCTGGATTGCGTACGCTTGAGCCTGAAAAATGAAAAAGATTATACTGTAACCACTATGCACGATCCTGAGCAGGCCTTGGAAATGATCTATGAAGGTGGTATTTCTACTGTAATTAGTGATGTGAAGATGGGAAAATTAAGTGGACTGGATATACTCAAAGCGGTACGCGAGTACGATGACAGAATCCCCGTGGTCCTGATTACCGGCTCTTCGGATGAAGAGGTCATGCGTAAATCTATCCATCTGGGAGTGTATGAGTTTCTCAAAAAACCCTTTGAAATCAGCGATCTCATCGTTACGGTGCGACAAGCGCTGGAGGCACATCAGCTCCGCGTTCAAAACAGCAAATACAAAGACAAGCTGAAGACCCTGGTGCTGGAACGTACGGCTGAGCTTATGGAGACCAAGGCCAAGCTGGAACGCAGCTATCTGAATACCATCCATGTAATGGTGAATGCCATGGAAGTAAATGACACCTATACTTTGGGCCATTCCGAGCGGGTCACCGCGATCTCTGTGGGTCTTGGCAAGGTAATGGATTTTAGCTTGGAGGACTTGCGTGAGATCAGGATCGGAGCCCTTTTGCACGATCTGGGCAAAATAGGCGTGATGAGCAACGTGCTGAACAAAGAGCAAAGCCTTACCGATAGTGAATATGACATCATCAAACGTCATCCCATCGCCGGCGCTAAGATAGTGGACCCCATGGGTCTGCCCAAGACTGTAAGCAAGATCATCCTCCAGCATCATGAATGGTACAATGGCGAAGGCTATCCCTATGGCCTGAAGGGTGAAGATATTCATCTTTTTGCCCGTATCGTGAGTGTGGCGGATAGCTTTGATGCTATGACCAGCAAACGCAAATATCGCAGTAATCTGGATTATGGGCGTGCCGCACAGGAGATTTATCGAAACCGGGGGCAGCAATTTGACCCTGAAATTGGCAGAATATTTTATGAGAACAGGCAGCAGGTGCTAAGTGTATTGACAAATAAGATTGCGCTGGATGATCTGCTGGAAGAGGCATATTAGAGGGTTATGCGATAAAGCATTCAGAATAAAGCTTGCACACAAGAGAGAAAAAAACCGGAAGAAGCTTCCGGTTTTTTTGAAGGTTATAGTTTTTAGTTTATCCGCCGAAGCTGCCGATTTTATGCGGGGCATCGGGGATGATAAGCTCGGCCTGAGTGGCGCTGACTACCTCTGCCACCGAAGTACCTTCTGAGAGTTCTTTGAGCACGAGGCCTGCGGGGGTCACCTCGATCACTGCCATATCGGTAATGATCAAGCTTACTTTCGCTTTTGCAGTGAGGGGAAGATTGCATTCTTTCAGAATCTTGGGGTTGCCGCGTTTATCGACATGTTCCATGGCTACTATCACTTTGCGGGCTCCGGTAACGAGGTCCATTGCTCCACCCATACCGGGCACCATTTTTCCGGGGATCATCCAATTTGCCAGATTGCCATGGGCATCCACCTGCAAGGCTCCCAAAACTGTGGCGTCGATGTGTCCGCCGCGTATGATGGCAAAGCTTAGGGCACTATCAAAGAAAGAAGAGCCTTTGAGTTCGGTGATAAACCCTCCGCCGGCATTGATCATATCCTGATCTTCGCAGCCTTCTTCGGGACTGGGGCCCACACCCAGCATGCCGTTTTCACTTTGGAAGATCACGTGCACGCCCGCTGGGATGTAGTTCACTGCCAAAGTAGGCAGACCGATACCGAGATTTACATAATCTCCATCTTTAAATTCCTGGGCGATTCTTTTTCCTATCATTTGTCTCTTATCCATTGCTTACCTCCGTGCTATGAACTATGTAATCCACAAAAACTCCGGGACAAGCAATGAGTTCGGGATCAAGGTCTCCCACTTCTACGATGTGCTCGGCTTCCACGATGGTGGTTTTGCCGGCCATGGCCATGATGGGATTGCTGTTGCGGGCGGTTTTGCGGAAAACGAGATTGCCCATGCGGTCTGCCATCCAGGCTTTTACCAGAGCAAAATCGCTGCAAATAGCGGGCTCGAGGATATAGTCTTTGCCTTCTACGGAAAGAATCTGTTTGCCTTCTTCTACCACTGTGCCCAGTCCGGTGGGGGTAAGGATTCCGCCCAGGCCGGCGCCACAGGCGCGAACTCTTTCCATGAGGGTGCCTTGGGGGACAAGCTCAATATCGATTTCACCGGCATTCATCTGAGCTTGGATGGTGCGGTTTGTACCCAAATGCGAAACTTGGGCGCTTTTAATCAGTTTGGCGGCGATCAATTTGCCTACGCCTTTGTCTTCCCAGTCAGACGCGATCACTATCATGTGCAGATCTGGGATTTTGGCTTCAACGATGGCATCGATGATGCTTTCTGGCGCGCCGACAGCCAGAAAACCGCCGATGGCCAATCTGCTGCCTGCTTTGATCAAAGCGGCGGCTTCTTTTGCAGAAATTTGCTTTGCCATATTATCTCCTATTTTGATATTTTCTATAATACTGAAATAATCCCCACAGCTATTGTGTCAAGTAAATTGCCAGCAGAAGCTCTTTGCAGGGGCTCATTTGGGGACAATGTATTCCTGGATCAGATACCGGTCAGAGATGCCCAGAATCACGCTGAGGTAGATGCCGTCTTCCTTGTAATCCTCCTGCGTGATCTTGCCGATTTCATGCAGGCGGGAGATCAGCGCATTTTGAGTGTAGGGCAGATGCAGATGATACAGCCGATTTTCCATCAAGACTTCTTCGATCTTTTGCAAAAGCTCTTCTATCCCTTTGTTTTTGACAGCGCTGATCGCTACAGCATCTTCATAATACTTGCTCAGAATCTTGGTCAGGCTGCTGTCAACCAGGTCTGTTTTGTTCAGGACTATAATCTGGGGGATGTCCATAGCGCCGATGCTGCCCAGCACATCATTTACTTCATTCACGTAATATTCATGACGCTCATCGGAAATATCTACTATATGCAACAGCAGGTCTGCATCCACCGCTTCCATCAGCGTAGCCCGAAATGAGGCCACCAGATGATGCGGGAGATTGGAAATAAAGCCTACCGTGTCTGAAAGCACGGCTGGCGCTCCGGTGCTAAGCTTTAGCTGTCTGCTGGTGGAATCCAGAGTGGCAAAAAGGCGGTCTTCTACCAGCACGCCGGCATCCGTGAGGCGATTGAACAGGGTGGATTTGCCGGCATTGGTATAGCCCACTATGCAGATTTTCTTGCTATTTTCGCGTTGTTTTCGCTGGGTTTCCTTCTGAGCGGAAATCTGATCTATGGCTCTGTTTATCTTACGAATCTTCTGGCGGATCAAGCGTTTATCGATCTCGATCTGCTTTTCGCCCGTGCCCCGGCTGGCTGCTCCACCGCCGGCGCGCATGCTGCCGCGTTCCTGATCATAATGTGCCCAGATGCGTCTGAGACGGGGAAGTTGATACTGCAATTCGGCTAGCTTGACCTGGAGCTTGGCTTCTTTGCTACGGGCATGATTGTGAAAGATGTCCAGAATCACTTCGGTACGGTCTATCACCTTGATCTGAAAGGTATCTTCAATATTGCGCCCCTGCACGGGGGTGAGTTCATCGTTGACGATCAGGATATCGGCCTGCGCCTGGGATATCTTGATGCCGAGGTCTTCCAGAAAACCTTTGCCAAAATAGGTGCTGCGTTCCGGATGGGCTCGTCTCTGGGTATAACGTCCCAGGATTGCGATTCCGGCGGTATCTGCGAGGCGTTCCAGCTCGTTTAAGGAGGCCTGGGTATCCTCTTCGCTTTCGCGGGGGGGGATCAGGGCTGCGATCAAGGCAGTCTTTTCGCCCCTTTGCAGTTCCTCCCAGCTTTCTTCTTCTTGTTCGAGCTCCAGCTCGTCCCAGTATTCTTCATTATTCATAAGTTTATCCTAATTGATGATGGCAAATTTACCGCGGGTGCGTTCACCGTCCATTTCAATGATATAGAAATAGACTCCGCTGGAGACCTTTCTGCCATCTTGGTTTTTGGCATTCCAGCGCCAGGTGATGCGGTTGTTTTCGGGATTAAAAGGGCCCAGCTTTGCTTTGTAAATCAAAGCGCCGCTGGCATCATAAATGGCGATCTTGCCGATTTTCTGCGCAGGGAAATTCATGAAAACGAGCTCAGAATGCGAAGCAGTGGTCAAAGGATTTGGAAAAACCACGATCTCGCTGAGATCGGTGATATCCCGCAAGGCAAAGCGCGCCAGATTGTGCAGTGGGGAGATGATGTTTCCAAACAGATCGGTGACATTTTCGATCTGGATATAGTAGGCATCATTGCTGTATCTAAGGGTGTGGACGAAGTCTATTAGGACCCGGCTGTCTTCGGCATGAATGCTCTTGATGCTATTATCGGGGTCATTTTCCGGGCAGTGCAAAGTGTAGTTTCCCACGTAATTTGCAGATGTCTGATTGATCTCTTCATCGAAGCTGATCTCCACGCTTTTGCGCCCTTCTAAGACCTGGACCTTTTGCACCTTAGGCGGCACAATATCCTGCACATAAGGGAAGGTAAAGCTGTGGGTAGCGATGGGGATTCCGCTGGGGCCGCAGACTCCGTGTACTTGCAGGCTAAAGAGCCCCTCTATATCTGGAAAAGCCTCACGAAACCGCAGCTGGATGCCGTGTTGCTGAGCTGTGCTATTTACTGAAATCGGGTGTCCCAGATCATGAGACAGGCTATAAAAGCTGGGGTTCAACACGCTGGAGGTCATTCTTTGATTGAACAGAGCTCTCAGCTCATGATTCCCCACCATATTGATCTTGATGATCTGGGGAACCGGCAAGGTCATAGCTTCATGCCAGGCTGAAAGCATGCTTTCGCTGGGCTCGCTGGCCAGATGCACCGCGCTGATGGCGTAAGAATAGTTATGCTCTACCTGCAGGTCTGTATCTGTATATGGTGTGCCCATGACCTTGTCGATCAAGCTGATATCCCCCGCTTCATCTTTGCGATAAATGCGGTAGAAATCTGCAGCTTGCTCTATCCAGCTCAGCTGAACCATATCCGGCCCAATGGCCTGAACCACCAGATTTACCGGGGTGGGAGGCCCGGTAAAAGGCTCATCCATGCCCCATTCAACTGCAATCAGCGAATCCGGCTCTACCTGGTAATTGCTCGTCACCCAAGCTTTGTCCGCTTCGTCCCGCCAGGCTGCCAAACGGTAGTTCAATGTGCTATCGCCCATAAATACAGGCTTAAATTCACCATCTATGTATTTGACTATATAGAGGCTGGGGGAAATGCCCAGCACCAGGTCATCCTTGCCATCGCCATCCATATCCATGACCGTGATGGCGTTTTGGGATTCCACGTTGTTAAACATAATGGAGCCCATGCTGATGTAGCTATTATTACCATCTGAGGTAAAGGCTTCAAAATGCCAGAAATTCAAATCTGGATTCAGCATGCTTTCATTGTAGCCACCCACCACAAAATCCAGCTGTCCATCTCCATCAAAATCTCCGCTGGCAAGCTGATAGGTATTGGCAACCGGCATGCGGTGATGCCATACCATGTTTTGCTCAGCCATATTCAGGATTTCAAAGATCATGATGTCCCCATCGGTATCTGCACAGAGGATATCAGGGCGGGAATCCTGATCAAAGTTTTCCACTATGATGGTGGGCACGAAGTTGTTTCTCAAGTCTGTAGGGGTGTTGTTTAGCAGGGTGTTTCTGGCAGACATTACACCCTGGTTGTTCCAGGCATAAAGCTGAATCACTCTGCCTTCAGGGAGGTTCTTTACCAGTAAGACGTCTTTGGTGCCGTTTCCGTTGTAATCCGCTATAGCGCCGCCGATGATTCCAGTATCGTTGAGGTTCAGTGTATCTGCACTGGGATACTGTTCTCCCTCTGCGGTATCCCAGAGTTTGCCGATTTCGGATTGGAGCAGCAGCAATTCCATGCCGCGACCGTTGGTATCGCCCAGATCCAGAGGCCAGAAATTTTCACCAAAGGAGTGAGTCTGCACATGAGCTCCGGGGCGGGGTTCATAGGCATAGACTTTGCCATAGCCCAGCTCCGGAATATCCATGGCTAAATATTCAGCCTTGCCATTGCCATTAAAATCATGCCAGCGATTTAGCGGCACCTTAGCTTTCCCGATTTCCCGATGCAGAAATTTATGGGTGGGAACGCTCTCGTAGTGGATATCCATGAAGTCTTCCAGGATTTGACTTTGGGAGCTGAGCCCGGCGTTGTTTGTAGCCTTGATCTGTATATCCAGGCTGCCTTCGGGGAGGTCTTGTGGCAAAGACCACACCTGCAGGGTATCTACCAAAGTACCATACAGCGTGCGCATTTGCCCACTGCTATCCCAGAGGGAAAGCTGCGTTCTCACCTTCTCATCAAAGGTAGCCGTGATGTAGTATCTCAGATTTTCACGCTCGTAACGTCTGAAATGTCCCAATTTCCCGGGCACAAGCTCCGGCAGACTGCGATTCACAGTGATAATGCGAAAGTAATTGTACTTCATCAGATTATTCTGCCGCTTTTCATATTGCAGACGCAGCATATAGCTGCCTTCAGGGAAGCTATCCGGAACGTAAAATTCACCCAACACCCCGTCATGCACCTCACTGGTATAATAAACAGGCTGGGAAGTATGCTCCAGAGCGTCTTTCCAGGTACCCATATTGGGGTCTGTCATACTGCGATACATCAGGGTATAGCGGGCAAAGTTCTCGCCATAAACGCTGCCTTTGATCTGGGTGCTGCCGGAAATGCCGATCTGATCCAGAGGATAATCTATCTGAACAAAAGGCGGATCGAGATTGTCCAAAAGCTTTCTGGCATTCAGAAGGCCATGTCCGGTGCGAATATCAAAACCGGGGGCATCAATATCGTCTGTAGCACCAAGCAAACGCGCCCGCACCTGAGCAGGACTGAGCCCCGGAACCATTGACAAAAGCAGGGCTATGCTGCCGGAAACAAAAGGGGCGCTCATCGAAGTGCCGCTCATCTGCATATACATATCGTCTCCGCTGTCCTTGTAGGTGGACATCACAAATTCACCCGGAGCCACCAAATCCAGATCGTGCCCATAGCTGGAGAATCCGGAGACCACCTTCCCAGCATTTACACTTCCTACCGAAATCACGTTTGATAAGCGCGCCGGATAGCCCATATTGTCTCCGTGATCGTTTCCCGAAGAAGCCACCAGCACCACTCCCTTGGCATAAGCATAATCACAGGCATCGGCGATGATGGCGGAATAGTTCGGGTCCCCCCAGCTCATATTGATTACATGGCAGCCGTTATCCGCTGCATAGATGATAGCCGCAGCGCAGTCATCATCTTGCAAATAGCCGGCGTCTGAGGTTCTGAATCCTGCTCTCAGCGGCATTATCCGCACGTTCCAGCACACTCCGGCCACGCCAATTCCGTTGTTGCCCACAGCTCCGATGATGCCGGAGACGTGCGTGCCATGGAAGTTTTCATCTTCCACGTCGTTATCCTGTTCCAGATAGTCTCCCAAGGCCACATCCGCCATCTCGGGAGCATCCACAAAGTCCCAGCCGCACCAGTCATCTATATAGCCGTTTCCATCATCGTCGATGCCGTTATCCGGAATCTCGCCATGATTGATATAGACATTTGCCTGGATATCGGGATGATTGATCAGCAGTCCGCTATCTACAACGCCCACTATGATCTGATGGCTGCCAGTGCCATAATCCCAGGCTTGGGGAATGCTGCACAGATGATGCAGCTGTCTGGGGAAAAGCTCATCATTGGGTATGGCATGCATTTTCCTTAGATAGTTTGGTTCGATGTATTCGATTCCGGCAAAGCTCAGGCTTTTCATTTGCTGAATATCCGGCATCTGGCTCAGGTTTGCCTTAAAGTAGCGTCCGGATGGCATTCCTGAGATCGGCTGCAGGTCTTTCAGGCCGTATTGGCTCAGGTAGGTATCAAAGTCTGAAAGTCCGATCTTAGCTTCGCTGATCTGTTTTTGAGAGCTGGTCTTAAAAAGTATCTGCCCCGGAGTGTATGCCCCTATCGCCAATAGCGGGCAGCCAAGCAGGAGCATCAAAAGGATCAGCAGGGCATTGGTGGTAAACCGGGCAGGACTTGCTTTCTTATGCAGAAAAGGGCTATTCAATCTCATATTATTCCCTTAAAACTGGTAGCTCAGCCCAAAGCTATGCACGTCGCTCAGCCCTTCGCTGAAGGCCACATAGCCATAGTCTATGGCAATGCGGAAGAGCTTTAGCCCCATTCCGGCAGTAAAGCTTTCGGCATCGGTATTAAATTTGTATCCCGCTCTGAGGTATAAGCTTTGCATCGGTTTCAATTCTGTGCTCAGCGCTATGCGCAAATCCTCGTCCACAGCCTTGATGAAAGAGGCTTCCATTCCCAGCTCTCCCCTTCCCAGAGTGATTCCCTCATACAGATCCAGGTCCAGACTGATGGGCAGCTTTTCTCTTTTCTCATCGGTCTTATTGCTGATGCCCAGATTGCGCACTGCAAAAGACATTCTGCTGCCAGCCAGAGGCGGCAGCCAGGTGCTGCCCAGATCGCTGCTCAGCGCCAAAGATGAAGCCGTGTCCAATTTCTGATAGACCACTCCCAGATTCGCTCCCAGATAGAGGTTGGGACTCAGGCGCAGGGCATAATTTCCCCGGATATTGGTATCGGAGGGATTGTAGTGTCCTATCAAGAGTCCGGTCTCATCCCGCTTTTCGATTTCGCCATAGCTGAGATTGATAAGGCCCAGTCCAAAGTGCGAGCTGCGCGTGGAATAGGAATATACCAGCGAGCTGTAGGCCGTATCTCCGATCCAGGTGCTGTGTGAGGCAGTCAGGCTTTTGTTCCTCTCCACGGTTGCAGATGCAGGCTGCCAGAACCAGGCGCTATGATTGCTGTCATAGTGAATCCCGCGTCCGGCCAAAGCCATGCTTACCGGATTTACCGGGATGTTTAGGAATTGGTAACCGTATCTGCCGGCCTCGGAGTGCACGTTGGCGATCAAAGTCCAGGCCAGGACAGCGATCAACAGTGTAATAATGTATTTTTTCATGAAGCTATGCTCCTTATTTTTCTATACCAAAGCGCAGGCGGTGAATTTCACCTTCCGCACTGATGATGGCGATATATATCCCGCTGCTGAGTCTATGCGCTGGGATTTCAAATATTTCCAGATTGCGCAGGTAGGCATAAGCCAGAGCGCTATGTTTATAAACCATTTTACCACTGATGTCAAAGATTTTGAGCTCCACCTGTATATCCTGCGTGGGCATTATCGAAAGGCGCAGCTTCGGCTCGTAGATGTTTTTCAAAGGATTGGGGAAGAAATACAGCTCATCCAGCACAAATCTGCCTTCGCTCTGGAACTGATTCTGCGCTGTGCTGGCTCCCCGGGAAGCGCTGCGGCGCAGATCGGCAAATTCACAGAGCCAGGCCTCATCTACCGTAGCGGGATTGAAATCCGGCAAGGCAGTGCGGAAGATGCTGCCTTTATCTGAGGCTATCCACAGATAGTAACCCTCATCTGCACCCTGGGCTACAAAAGGCAGGTGGCGTCCCCGATTTGCAAAAGATACGGGGAAGTCGGATTGCAGCCGGTAATTTTCATTCCAGATAGCAAGGCGGTTCATGCTGAGTGCGGCGGCCAGCTCCAGCCTGCCATCCCCATTCAGGTCCATGGCCAAAGCTCCGGCGCTGATGCCATCATCGCTTAGCCCCATATCGAGGCTCGCCGGGCTCATCGCGCTGCCGCTGTAATCTATGATAAAGACCTTGTTAGCAGTGCTGAGCATGAGGTCCAGGCTGCCATTGGCATCAAAATCCTGGATAGTCAAAGGCGCAAAAGTGCTGTCCGGAAGCACAAAGGGAAAGCCCGGCAAGAGCTTCCATTCATTGAGACCTGCCTCAAATTCATATACGTAGATGCTGGCCGGACATTGCACTATGAGGCTGAGCTCCTCTTTTAGCGGCGCGGCAAAGAGTCCGATGCACAAGGAATCCGCGGGGACAGAAAGCTCAAAGCTCTGCAGATCGCCTGTGCCAAAGTCCTTTTGCAAAAGCTGATGGGTATCTGTCTTGCTAAGGCCGAAAATCTGCCCCTCGTAATAGGACAGATTGGCCTGCAGCTCTCCCTGGGGCAGGATATACTCTGCTTGATACTCTCTTGTAATCTTGTCATAGAGCATGATTTCGCTGAGGCCGCTATCTGTGCGTTTCAGGGGTAAAAGCAGCTGCGAGCCGATATCCACCGGATGGCTGATCCATTCGCGATTGGCCAGATTCAAGGTGAAGCGGATGCCGCTGGTGTCTTTGCGGGCCAGGCGCAGCAAATGATCCTTCTGCATGGGCAGATACAAGGCCTCGCCATCCCAAGTATATAGCTGTGTAATGGGCTGATAAAGCTGCGGATAGCCTGTGGCCATGCTGTCGTCTTTGAAAAGGGTAAGCTGGCCATCCGACATCGGATAAAATATCTCCTGCACGCCGTCCCCATCAAGGTCTATGGCCGCAGCCGGCAAGAGACTGGGGCCGGGAAATTCTGCATCCAGCCTCCAGGCAAAGCGCAGGCTAAAGCTCATCCGATTATCGCTCTCACTGATATCATAAATCTCCAGCGGAATGCCACCGTAATAGCTCTCCGCAGTGGGCAGCCAGATCAGATCATTGTGAAGGCTATAGCCAAAGTAGTCGTTATTATCCGCACGATAGCTATCCTTGTAACCGCCATATTTATATTCATCCATGATCGCAGTATCCAGATGCTGAAAGCCATCCGCTTCTTCGAGGTCCACACCTTTGTGATTTGCATTGGCATTCACGCGGTTGAGATCAAAATTCTGGGTGAAATTCTCCTCAATCACATTCTCATCTATATGCCAGATCAGGATTCCGCTGCCATCTGTGCTGGGGTCCATACCAAATCCTGGCAGGAAGAAATCCCATTCCGAGCCGGAATAGCGGTTTGCCATAAAGTTGAAGTAAGGCAGATCCGGATATTGATCATAATACTCCTGTTCCCCTTCGGGCAGAAGCTTGAAGCTGTAACTGGGCAGATTGTTGTAAGGGTCCAGGCTGCCATCGGGATTTTGCTGGCGGTTTTCCAGTAGGAAATATTCCTTTTCCGAGATCGGAACCTTGTAGAGCCTGATGGCATCCTGCTGATGATTTAAAAAGTGATCCAAAGGGAAGTCCTGCCCATCCTGCTCCAAAGTAACTGCCTCTTCCCAGCCCAGAAGATAGCGGCAATAGGCAGAAAGCTGTGCAGGCACATAACCGCCGGCATTCCACACTCCGGTGCCCATCAAACCCCAATTGCCGATGCCCTGACTCTTGCCATTGCTGCTGTCGTTGTCAAACAGCGTCGGTAGCCCCAATACGTGACCAAATTGATGAGCCAAAACTCCGTATAGGCTGAAAAGGTAAAGCTCTGCATCCTCTTCACCTTCTCCCGGGAAGTAATCATGATACTGGTCTTCAGGCACGATCACGACGTTTGTCAAAACCGCCCCATCCGGAGTCTCAAAGCCGGGATAATCGTCATTGTCAGGATCAAAATAGGATTGCAAATACCGGCGCGTGAGGAAGGTGCTCCAGATCGAATCCGTGCGAATGCGCTCCACATCTGTCTCCTGCCCGGCTCCGGCATGAAAGATGATCACCGCATCGTAATCCTGGAAGTTGATCACAGCCTGAGCCTGAGGCATCAAATCCGGCAATATCTCCGGCAACCGTGCATCGGTCTTGCTGGATGTATCTGAACCATAATAAGCCAGCGGCCTGGACAACTGAAATCTTTGGGGATACACAGTGTAATTCATCTCGTAAGCGCCATGCGAGGCATCCAGGAAGAAATCCCCCAAATGCAGCATCCAACGCTCAAAAAAGGCCGCATCATGCCCCCATCTCGTATCTGGATACTGAGGCTCGGTCTTGAATCGGACATCGCTGAATTCCACCATCAAAGCTAAGACGTTTGAAGGTAAAGCATCCTGCCTAAAACTACTGTCAAAACCCTGCGGGTCTGTGGAATTTATTCCACTTCCCGAAGCAAGATTCCCGGGCACAGCTATCCTGATGGGCTCCCAAGTATCCGGAATATCTTTATACATCGGATGCGGGGGCACCATGGCATGCCCTGTGAGGCAAAGCAATAGCAGAATGGCTAACTGTGTGTATCTCAACCTTTTTGGCATAAATGTATCTTCTCCCAAACTTATATTATGAAAATGCAAATAGAATTCAAAGCCAATGTGCAAGCTATTTGAAAGGCAAAATCACGTCAAGAGAAAGCTGAATTTAAGGGGGAGTTTTGAGGTTTTCAGATTTTTGGAGTTCAAACGCCTTACGATGTTTATACATATACTACCAATTACTTAGGCGTTTGGACTTCAGTGTGTCAGGAGAAATTGGATGTTAATTCAATTTCGTAACTATCAAGGACATGAGGATTTGGCTCCTCGGGAAGGTCTTACAGGAGAACTTTCCAAACCACCTGCTGCTGCATTAGTAAAGAGCTTTTGTAGTGAGCGAGCAGGGAAAAGGCATATTAGATATGTCAGGTGCGTATTAAAGAGATGAGCGTAAGCGAACTATTGATGAGGTATCGAAAAAGCGAAAGATTTCGTCGAAACCACGTTTCTGAAGTCAGCGTGGGACAGAATGCAGCGGACACCTGTTTACTGGCTGCGTGGCGAACGGTATATAGATAGCATGAATTTAATACAGGGTCTTTGATGGAACCTGAGAACCAGATATTTAATGTTAAGAGAAAAGGCACAAGTGCAAAGGCACGAGGCCGAAATATCGAGGTAAATATCTGGGGCGGATCAGCTCGTAGTAGTGAAGAAGTTTCTGTAATGGAAATGGAGCGAAGGGGCTGAATCATTC
>Ga0265293_10008359_pt1 | contig 15371 bp, 17 predicted proteins | sample Munlanlewell138R_FD_192505 | JGI IMG/M metagenome (GOLD analysis project Ga0265293, IMG submission 192505) | Leachate microbial communities from a municipal landfill in Southern Ontario, Canada - Leachate well 138R | ecosystem: Engineered > Solid waste > Landfill > Unclassified | place: Canada...
AGCCGGCGACATAGGCGCTGCGGGCGCCGGACACCCGGCCGCCGTCGTTGGGCACCACACCGGCGTCGTCGTCGAACGGCAGGTCCCGCACGGCCCTGCCGCGGTACCCGATCGAGGTCAGCACCATGCCCGCGTCGATGCGCCGGGACCCATCGGTGCCGGTGACGGTGAACTCGATGCCGTCGGCGCGGTCCGCGCCGACGATGCGGGCCGGGGTCAGCCGATAGGCCAACCGGATGCGGGGCCGGGTCAGCGGCGAATCGCTGCTGCCCAGCTTGCTGAGCACGTCGAGCTTTGCCCGGGTCAGCCGATCCTCGGGGCCGGTCCCCAACGCGGCCAGATCGCGCTGCACCAGTTCGTGGTCGTCGGGGTCGAGCACCACCTCGGCCTTGGCGGTCAGACCGATCAGTTCGGGCAGCGTGAAGGCCGAGTCCGCCGGGCCCCGGCGGGCGGCGATGACGACCTCGCGCACCCGCGAGTTCCGCAGCCCCGCCAGCGCGTGGTCGGCGATGTCGGTGCGGGCCAGTTCGTCGGGGTCGGCGGTGAGGATGCGCGCCACGTCGAGCGCGACGTTGCCGTTGCCGATGACCACCACGCGTTCCCGATCGAGGTGCACCGGCAGCGCGGTGAAGTCCGGGTGGCCGTTGATCCAGCCCACCAACTCGGTGGCGGTGCCAGTGCCCGGCAGCCCCATGCCGTCGATATCGAGGCGACGGTCATTCGGCGCCCCGACGGCGTAGAGCACCGCGTGGTGATGGTCCAACAGGTCGCCGTGGCTCAGGTGCTCGCCGACCTCCACGTTGAGGAAGAACGTGAAGCCCTTGCGCCGGGTGATCCGGTCAAACAGCGCTGTCACCCGCTTGGTGCTGGGATGATCCGGCGCCACCCCCGCGCGGACCAAACCGTATGGGGTGGGCAGCTTTTCGAACACGTTGACCCGCACGTCGGGCTGCGTGAGCAGTTCGTCGGCGGCATACATCGCCGCCGGACCGGAGCCGACGATCGCCACGGTCAGCGGGCTGCGGCCGGAACGCACCTGCGGCGCCGGGATCACCGGGGCCAGCTTGGAGGTCGGCGGCAGCTTCTGCCCCGGCGGCCGCGGCGGGTAGAAGCCGGCGTTGAGTTCGATGAACGGCAGCTGCTCGGGCGTCAGCCGCGACGCCGGGGCGATCGCCCCGACCGGGCAGGCGCTGACGCAGGCGCCGCAGTCGACGCAGGCCTCCGGGTCGATGTAGAGCATCTCGGTGGTGGCGAACCCGGGCTCATCCGGTGAGGGATGAATGCAGTTGACCGGGCACGCGTAGACGCACGACCCGTCGCTGCAACACGACTGGGTGATGACGTGGGGCATCCGATTCCGCTCAGGCCGAGATCTTCTCGGCCACCGTCAGGTGGGCCCGCGCGGGCTCGCTGCGGTAGCGCGACGGTGCGCCGTCGATCTTGCACAGCTTCCACATCAGCTTGGCGGCCGGATTCATCAGCCCCGTGTCGTGGCACAGCATCCGCACGTCGGCGAACACCTCGGACAGCATCTGCCGGGCCTCCGGCGAGCGGAAGAACACCTCGCGCTTGACCGACTTGGGGATGTCGAACTCGCGCCAGAAGCTGCGCGGCGGCTTGAGGATCGCCGAGCACAGCACGCGCATGATGATCGGCACGTGCAGCGAGAGCATGAACCGCTTGCGCGTCCGCATCGTCGGCACCCGCTTGCGCAGGTACTCGTGCGCGAATGAGATGTGCCGGGCCTCCTCGGCGACGTGGATCGCCATCACCCGCTCCATGATCGGGTGCAGGGTGCGGCCCTCGCGCAGCACGTTCTTCTGGGTGTGGTCGATGGGTTCCTCGCCGGCGAGCACGCCGAAGAAGAACACGATGGGCAGCGGGCCGGCCGCCAGCGGGATGAAGGCCGAGAGCCACTTGAGCATCCGGGGCATGCCGGGCACGTCGGCGCCGATGCGGTTCACCATCTCCTGGAACATCATGGTGTGGTTGCACTCTTCGACCGATTCGTGCAGGCAGTAGCGGTATTCCGGGGAACCGTTGGGCACCCAGAACGCGTAGTTCATCAGGCCGCGGATCAGGATCGACTCGAAGTGCAGGCCGACCTTGGCGACATTGGCCTGGCGCCACATCCCGATCTCGATCTGGCGCTCCAACGGCTGCGCCTGGTACCAGGGGTGCCGACCCAGCGGGTCGGTGTCGGTCAAGACCCAGCGCGGATCGTTGGGCGTCACCGCGAACTCCGGGGAATCCCAGTCGATGTCGGTGTAGGGATTGAAGTTCCGCCGCACCGACCCCTCGGACAGTGTGGTGAGCATGTCGACATACGGCTGGTCGTCGAGAACGTCCATGTTGCGACGCCACCGTCGAATCATCTTCGTACGTGCCATGTGAAGCCTCCCTGAGGTTTACATCGGGCCGCTAGATGTCCAGCAACGGTACCGCAGGTATCGCCAAAACTCCATAGCCGAACCATGCGCAATTCGCTGTGGGCTACCTCATAGTGAGGCCCGGTTGTCCACCGTTCTCAATGCGTACCCGTTTTTCGCGCCGAAGCCGCATTTCTGCCGGCGCCCGCCGCTGTCTACGCTGATGGTCATGGCTGATCAGTTGACGATTCCCGACCACCTCAAGCCCGCCGACGGCCGGTTCGGGTGTGGGCCATCGAAGGTGCGCGACGCGCAGCTGCAGGCCCTGGTCAGCAAGGGTGCCGAGCTGTTCGGCACCTCGCATCGCCAGGCCCCGGTGAAGAACCTCGTCGGCCGGGTCCGCGACGGCGTGCGCCAGCTGTTCGCCGTGCCCGAGGGGTACGAGGTCATCCTGGGCAACGGCGGCTCGACGGCGTTCTGGGACGCCGCGGCCTTCGGCCTGATCGATCAGCGTTCCCTGCACCTGACCTTCGGTGAGTTCAGCGCGAAGTTCGCCTCGGCGGTCGCCAAGAACCCGTTCGTCGGCGACCCCGTCGTGGTCAAGGCCGACCCGGGCACCGCCCCGGCCCCGCAGTCCGACCCGTCGGTGGACGTCATCGCCTGGGCCCACAACGAGACCTCGACCGGGGTCGCGGTCCCCGTGTCCCGCCCCGAGGGCTCGGACGGCAAGCTGATCGTCATCGACGCCACCTCCGGCGCCGGCGGCCTGCCCGTCGACATCAACGACGTCGACGCCTACTACTTCGCCCCGCAGAAGAACTTCGCCAGCGACGGCGGGCTGTGGCTGGCCATCATGTCGCCGGCCGCGCTCGCCCGGGTCGAGGCCATCAGCGCCGCCGGCCGCTGGGTGCCGGAGTTCCTGTCGCTGCCGATCGCCGTCGACAACAGCCTGAAGAACCAGACCTACAACACGCCGGCCATCGGGACCCTGCTGCTCATGGCCGAGCAGCTCGACTGGCTCAACGGCAACGGCGGGCTGGACTGGGCCGTGCAGCGCACCGCGGACTCCGCGCAGCGGCTGTACTCCTGGGCCGAGGCCGCCTCGTTCGCGACGCCCTTCGTCGCCGACCCGGCGCTGCGCTCGCAGGTGGTCGGCACCATCGACTTCAACGACGAGGTGGACGCGGCAGCGGTGGCCAAGACGCTGCGCGCCAACGGCATCGTCGACACCGAGCCGTACCGCAAGCTGGGCCGCAACCAGCTGCGCGTCGCGATGTTCCCGGCCGTCGACCCCGACGACGTCAGCGCGCTGACGGCCTGCGTGGACTGGGTCGTCGAGCGGCTCTGACCGCGCCCTTGCCGCGACTGTGCGGATCCATCCGCATCACCGGCGTTTTGCGGATCAAAAAGCACAGTCGGGCGCGGGCCCGCGTGTCACACCGGGATAACGATCGGGCTGCAGTAAGGTCCGCACCAAGCGGGTCCGGCACGGTGATCCCAAGGAGGTCGACATGCGAGATCTGAAAGTTGTTGGACTCGACGTCGACGGCCGACACATCATCTGCGAGGACGACGCTCCGGCCGCGGCCGGCGGGCCCACCAAGTTCCGGCTGCGCGTCGACGACCGGCTCCGCGCTGCCGTCCGCGGTGACGCCTCCCGAGTCGGTCAGACACAAATCGACATCGAGGTCAGAAGCGTGCTGCGTCCCAAGGATATTCAAGCCCGGATCCGTGCCGGGGCATCCGTCGAGCAGCTGGCCGAGGCCAGCGGCGCGGAACTGTCGAAGATCGAACGCTTCGCACACCCCGTCCTGCTCGAACGCGCCCGGGCCGCCGAACTGGCCACCGCGGCGCACCCCGTGCTCGCCGACGGACCGGCCGTCCTGACCCTGCTGGAATCGGTCACCACCGCGCTGGTCAACCGCGGGCTCAACCCCGACGACACCGCGTGGGACGCCTGGCGCAACGAGGACGGCCGCTGGACCGTGCAGCTGGCGTGGAAGGCCGGCCGGTCGGACAACGTCGCACACTTCCGCTTCGTCCCCGGCGCGCACGGCGGCACCGTCACCGCGCTGGATGACACCGCGACCGAGCTGATCGACCCCGACTTCGACCGGCCGCTGCGTCCGGTCGCCCCGCTGCCCCAGCTGGAGTTCGAGAGCCCGGCCCCCGGCCAGCCCGCCCCGGCCCCCAAGGCAGCGCCGAAGGCGACTCCGAAGGCCTCGCCCGAACCGGCGCCGGCGGCCGAAACGGCCCCGCCCGCCCGCGCCAAGCGCGCCAAGCCCGCGGTCCCCGCCTGGGAGGACGTGCTGCTCGGGGTGCGCTCCAGCGGCGACCGCTGAGCCCCCCGCTCAGCCCCCCCAACTCAGCCCGCGGCGGCCAACGCCAACAGCGCCAGCCAGCCGCCCGCCACACCGACCGCGCTGCCCAGGACGAACCAGCGCACGACCGGGATGCGCCGCCAGCCCCACACCGTCGGGGCCAGGCCGCCGACGGCGATCAGGTTCAATCCCACCGCCAACAGCGGATGCACCCGGATCAGTCCGAGGCTGAGGACCACGATCGCGGCCGCCGTCACCGCCGCGGCGAACGCCGCCGCAGTCAGCCCGGTCCCCCAGGGGGTGCCTTCTTCGGTCACGCTGCGACCCTAATGGTCCGAGCGCGCCCGCTCATAGAAGGCCAGCGCCGCCGCCGTGGCGACGTTGAGCGAATCGGTGCCCCGCGACATCGGGATGCGTACCCGCACATCGCTGGCGCGCATCGTCGTCTCGGTCAGCCCCGGCCCCTCGGCACCGACGAGGATCGCCACCCGGTCGTCGCCCAATTCCGTCATGGCGTCGGCCAGCGTGGCCGCCCCCGGGTCCGGCGTCATGGCGAGCAGCCGAAATCCCCGCTCCCGCAACAGGTGTAGATCGGCGGGCCAGCGCTGCGCCTTGGCGAAGGGCACCAGCAGAGCATGCCCCATCGACACCCGCACCGCGCGCCGATACAACGGGTCCGCGCAGCCCGCCCCGAAGAGCACACCGTCGACCCCGAGCCCGGCGGCGTTGCGGAAGATCGACCCGAGGTTCTCGTGATCGTTGACGCCCTCGAGCACCGCGATGGTGCGGGCGTGGGCCACCACCCCGGCCGGGCTCAACTCCGCGGGCCGGCGCGCGGCGGCCAGCACGCCCCGGTTCAGGTGGAATCCGACGACATCGGCCATCACGGTGGGTTCGACCCGGTAGTACGGGATGTCGGAGCCGTCCAGGTCGGCGCGCAGTTCCTCGAGTCGCCGCGCGGTACCCAGCAAGGCGTGCGGGGCGAACCGCGAGGCCAGCATCCGCTGCACGACCAACACGCCCTCGGCGATCACCAGGCCCCGACCGGTGGGCAGGTCGGGCCGCCGGTCCACCGAGTTCAGGTCGCGGAAATCGTCCAGCCGGGGATCCCCCACGTCCTCGACATCAACAACGTTGACGCTCACGCTCTTTCGTCGACGATGGTCGACATCAGCTTTGCTGCGCGCAGCAGCACCGAGCGCTCGTCGGAGTTCAGCGTGCCCAATCGGTGCTGCAACCACGCCTGACTCTCGCGCTGCTCGGTCTCCAGCAACTCGACGCCGCTGTCGGACACCGACACCAGCACCTGGCGGCCGTCGATCGGATGCGGCGTCCGCACCACCAGACCCATCTCCGCCAGCGCGGCGATGACGCGGGTCATCGACGGCGGCCGCACGCGCTCGCGGATGGCGAGGGTGCCGGGCGTCATCGCGCCCTCCTTGTGCAGGGTCGACAGTGCCGAAAGCTGGGACAGCGACACGGGCGAGTCCGGACGGCGGAAACGCAGCTGCCGCGCGAGCCGGAGCACCGCCAGCGAAAGATCCCCCACCAGTCGACCATCGACATCTATCACGAGGAAAAACAATACTTCAGCAGCAGCTTTACCCAGCACCCAATGCGAAGATCGTCTACCTAAGTTGTCGTATCGGTTACTTTGGTCCCGATGGCCGCCGAATCTCCCGAACCCCCGCCGTTGCCCACCGCGCTGACCGAACCGTGGCGGGTGATCGGTGTCGGGGCTTTGCTGTGGCTGCTGGCCACCCTGGCCGCGTTCACCGTTCCCGCGCTGGAGAGCTGGCGGCCCATCTGCCTGGCCGGCCTGGCCACCGGCGTCATCGGGACGTCGGTGTTCCTCTGGCAGCGCAGCGCCGCCCGCCGCGGTGCCCGCGGCGCGCAGACCGGTTTGATCGACCCACCGCCCACCGCCTGAATCCGAGGAGAACCATGGCCGCCCCGCTGCTGCAAGCCGAGATCACCATCGACGCACCCGTGTCCAAGGTCTGGGAGTTGGTGTCGGACTTCGGTCGGATGCCGGACTGGAGCCCGCAATGCCGGCTGATGAAGCCGCTCGGTCAGGTGCGGCCCGGCACCCGGACGCTGAACCTGAACCGGCGCAACAAGCTCATGGTCTGGCCCACCACCTGCACCATCACCGAGGTCGTCCCGCAGCAGAAGCTGGCCTTCAAGGTCGACGTCAACCGCACGGTGTGGAGCTACGAACTGGAACCCACCGCGAGCGGCGGCACTCGCGTGATCGAATCGCGGCACGCCGAGAACGGCACCACGGCGGTGTCCAACCTGTTGGTCAAGACGCTGATGGGCGGGGTGCCGAGCTTCGAGCAAGAACTCGTCGACGGCATGAACGTCTCGCTTGCGCGCATCAAAGCGGCGGCGGAACAGGGTTGAGCACGGTCGGCTCGTCGGACTGCTCGGGGTTCGGCGTGGCCGCCACCTCGAGCACCCCGTCGTCGTAGGGGTCGAACTGCGGGGACCCGGCGCCGCCCGGCGGGGCCGGTGTGTCCGAGTGGGCGCCGCAGCCGTAGGTGAAGTCCACCACGTGGCCGTCGGCGGCCAGTTCGTTACCGCACACCCCGAACATCGTGCCCAGCTCGCCGGCCATCGGAAGCAGGAAGCCGCAGTCCCGGCACACCCGCTTGGTGGCGCGCGCCATCGCCGAGGACGGGCCGAACTCCCCGTCGTGCCAGCGCTGCGCGGCGTCGTCGCGGCCCCAGGCGCTCATCACCTGGCGGCGGCCCAGCCCGATCTCGGCCGCGGTCTCGTCCATCTCCGGGTCGCCGCTGAGCAGATAGCCGGGCACCAGCCGCGGATCGTCGGCCGCCGGGGCCAGCAGATCGCCGGGGCCCAGGTCGCCGGGACGCACCCGCTCCTCCCACGGCACCCACTCCGGGGCCAGCAACGCCGTCGGACCGGGCACCAGGGCCACCTCGCTGATGGTGGCGCGGGTGGCACCGGGGTAGGCGGCCACGACCACGGCCCACTGCCAGCCGCGGTAGCCGGGCAGGGTGGCCAGGAAGCGATGGGTGGCCGCGGTCGGATCGTCGTAGCTGACGCCCAGATACTCGCCGACGGTGCCGCCGCTGAAGTCCTCGACCGCCTCGCGCGCAGCCTCCACCGCGCCGTTGAGCACGGCCGCCAAGGCTTCGGTCACCTCGGCGCCGTGGCCGGCGCCGGGCTCCGCTGTGGGTCGTTCGGTGGTTTCGGTCCCGCTGTCCATCACGGTCAATACTGCCTCAGTAACGGCGCGGTAGCCACACCGGTCACCTGGACGCGCCGAGTCGACGAAATAAGGAACAATCGAGGTCGTGTCAGGGCGTCGAGATGATCCGCGGTCCGGGGACCGGCGTCGGCCCCGTCCCGGCGAGCATCCGGGGATGGCGAACTACCCCAGCGACCCGCCGCGAAAGCCGCGTTCCTCGCCGAGCAACAACCGCTACCTGCCGCCGCTGGACGAGGACCGCCGCCGCGCGGAGCGGCCCCGCGACGAGGCGGACCGGGCCACCGACGACGCCGCCCGCATCACGGTGACGCGCGCGGCCGCGATGCGCAGCCGCGAGATGGGCACCCGGATGTACGGCCTGGTGCACCGCGCCGCGACGGCCGACGGCGCCGACAAGTCCGGCCTGACCGCACTCACCTGGCCGGTGGTCGCCAACTTCGCCGTCGACGCCGCCATGGCCGTCGCGCTGGCCAACACGCTGTTCTTCGCCGCGGCGACCGCCGAATCCAAGAGCCGCGTGGCGCTGTACCTGCTGATCACCATTGCCCCGTTCGCCGTTATCGCCCCGCTGATCGGGCCCGCGCTGGACCGGTTGCAGCACGGCCGGCGGGTGGCGCTGGCCGGATCGTTCGCGCTGCGCACCGTGCTGGCCTTCGTGCTGATCGCCAACTACGACGGCGCCACCGGCAGCTTCCCGTCCTGGGTGCTCTACCCGTGCGCGCTCGGGATGATGGTGCTGTCCAAGTCGTTCACGGTGCTGCGCAGCGCCGTCACCCCGCGGGTGATGCCGCCCAGCATCGACCTGGTCCGGGTGAACTCCCGGCTGACGATGTTCGGCTTGCTCGGCGGCACGATCGTCGGCGGCGGCATCGCCGCCGGGGTGGAGTACGGGCTGACCAGCCTGTTCGCGCTGCCCGGCGCGCTGTGGGTGCTCGTGGCCGTCTCGCTCGCCGGGATCTGGCTGTCGATGCAGATCCCGCGCTGGGTGGAGGTCACCGCCGGTGAGGTCCCCGCGACGCTGAGCTATCACGACTCCGACCGCTACGGCGAGGCGCTGCGCCGCCGGCCCGACGCGGCCGCGCAGACCCCGGCCCGCGCGCCCCGCCAGCCCCTGGGCCGCAACGTCATCACCGCGCTGTGGGGCAACTGCACCGTCAAGGTGATGGTGGGCTTTCTGTTCCTCTATCCCGCGTTCGTCGCGAAGTCGCACGAGGCCAGCGGCTGGGAACAGCTGGCCATCCTGGGCCTGATCGGCGCCGCCGCCGGAGTCGGCAACTTCGCCGGCAACTTCACCGCCGCGCGGCTCAAGCTCGGCCGGCCGGCTGTGCTGGTGGTGCGCTGCGCCATCGCGGTCACCGCCGCCGCGCTGGCCGCCGCGGTCACCGGCAACCTGCTGGTCGTGGCCGTCGCGACGCTGGTCACCTCGGGTGCCAGCGCCATCGCCAAGGCCTCGCTGGACGCCTCGCTGCAGCAGGACCTGCCCGAGGAATCCCGGGCCTCGGCGTTCGGCCGATCCGAGTCCGTGCTGCAGTTGGCCTGGGTGCTCGGCGGCGCCATCGGCGTGTTGGTCTACACCGACCTGTGGGTGGGATTCACCGCGATCAGCGCGGTGCTGATCCCGGGGCTGGCGCAGACGGTGCTCAGTTTCCATGGCGCATCATTGATCCCGGGCCTCGGCGGCAACCGCCCGGTCAAGGTCGGCCAGAACGGCACCGAACGCGAAGAAACGAGAGTGTGGTCGCAGGTGGGCAACCGCGAATGAAACGCATCATGATCGTGCTCGTCAGCCTCGCGGTGGTACTCGCGTCCGGCGCCGGCGGCATCGCCGCGTGGCTGCTGACCCGCCACGACGGCCCGTCACTGCCCGAGATCAGCGCGTTCACCCACGGCGAGGCGGTGCGGGTGGGTCCGTACCTGTACTGCAACGTGGTGAACCTCAACGACTGCTACGAGGCCGGCACGCAGGGTGAACTGGCAGTCAATCACCGTGACCCGGTGCAGCTTTCGGTGCCGTCGGCGATCGGCACGGCCCCGTGGCGGCTGATCCTGGCCTACGAGGAGGTCGACCAGGACCAGATCTTCACCTTTGCCCCCGGCGAGCGCCTCGCGGTCACCGTCGCCACGGTGGACCCCCAGCGGGGGCGGCTGACCGGGCTGGCCGTGCAGCTGCCCACCCTGGTCGAGGTCGACGGGGAGGTCCGCGAGATACCGCACGCGGAGTGGTCGGTGCGCACCGTCTGGGAGCAGCGCGACGCACCGGCGCCCGAGCCCAACTCCGACTAGGCCAGGCTCTTTCGCAGGAACGCCAGGTCGTCGGCGTGCCCGTCGGACGGGGTCTCGATGATCACGTCGCAGCCGGCGTCGCGGCACACCGCGGCGATCAACTCCGAATCGAAGGTTCCGGCGTCGAAGTTGGCGTGCCGGTCGGCGCCCGAACCGAAGCCGTCGCGGGAGTTGTTGGCGTGCACCAGATCGATGCGACCGGTGATGGCCTTGACCCGGTCGGCGATGTCGGCGAGTTCTTCACCGCCGGCCCAGGCGTGGCAGGTGTCCAGCACGAAGCCCGGTTCGTACTGACCGACGGCGTCCCACAACATGGCCAACCGGTCGAAGCGGCGCGCCATCGCGTTGTCGCCACCGGCGGTGTTCTCGATCAGGATCGGCAGCGGAAACCCGCCGGCCTCCTCGGCCCGCTCGAACAGCTTGCGCCAGTTCTCGATTCCGGTCTGTGGATCGTCCTTGGCGGTGACGTGCCCGCCGTGCACCACCAACCCCTTGGCACCGATCGCGGCGGCGGCCTCCGCGTGCTGATGCAGGATCTTGCGGCTGGGGATCCGGATCCGGTTGTTGGTCGAGGCGACGTTGATGACGTAGGGCGAGTGGATGTAGATCACCACGTCGCTGTCCCGCAGCGCGTCGGCGTGCGGATGTTCGGCCGGCTTCTTCCACCCCTGCGGGTCGCCCAGGAAGAACTGCACCACCTCGGCGTCGCGCGCCGCGGCGGCGGCCAACGGATCGGCGGAGTCGACGTGCGCACCAAGCAGAGCCATGACCAGAGCCTAGCCAGCACCGGCCCCGTGCCCGGCAGGCACCCGTTCCCCCTCGGCCGTCGGCCCGGGCGGGGTGCCGTCACCGAATGGCCTGCCGCCCAGTTCTTCTCGACCGTGCGGGGTCAGCCAGACCGAGAGGTCGGGGCCCTTGGGCACCACCTGCGTCGGGTTGACGTCGGTGTGCACGATGTAATAGTGCTGCTTGATCTGCACGAAGTCGGTGGTGTCACCGAATCCCGGCGTCTGGAACAGGTCGCGGGCGTAGCCCCACAGCACGGGCAGTTCGGTCAGCTTCTGTCGGTTGCACTTGAAATGCCCGTGGTAGACGGCATCGAAGCGGGCCAGGGTGGTGAACAACCGCACGTCGGCCTCGGTGATCGTGTCCCCGACCAGGTACCGCTGCCCACTCAACCGCTCGGAAAGCCAGTCCAGTGCGGTGAACAACCGGTCGTAGGCCGCGTCGTAGGCGTCCTGACTGCCCGCGAAGCCGCACCGGTACACGCCGTTGTTGACCTCGGTGTAGATCCTCTTGGCCACCTCGTCGATCTCGGCGCGCAACGGTTCGGGATACAGCTGCGGCGCCCCGGGCCGGTGATGCGCGGTCCATTCGGTGGACAGGTCCAGCGTCAGCTGCGCGAAGTCGTTGGTGACGACCTCGCCGGTGGGCACGTCGACGATCGCCGGGACCGTGATGCCCTTCGGGTAGTCCGGGTATCGCTTCAGGTAGGCGTCGCGCAGCCGCGGGATCTTCAGCACCGGGTCGAGCCCGCCCGGGTCCAGGTCGAACGTCCAGCTGCGCTGATCATGCGTGGGACCGCAAAACCCAATGGAAAGAACGCCTTCGAGCCCCAGCAGCCGCCGGACGATGATCGCCCGATTGGCCCACGGGCAGGCCCGGGCGACGATCAACCGGTACCGGCCGGGTTCCACCGGATACCCGTCGCGGCCGTCGGCCGTGATGCGGGTGGTGATGTAGTTGGTGTCGCGGTTGAACTCCCCGCCGCTGGCAACGTACGAATCAGGCATGCCACCAGCATGCCCGTCTCCCCGCGCTTTAAGCGTCGAGTTCGTGCGCGACCGCCTTGACCACCTCGGACACCCGGCGGGCGACCTTGCGATCGGGGTAGCGCCCCTTGCGCAGTTCGGGCTGCACCGTGCCCTCGAGCAGGGTGATCATGTCCTCGACCATGCCGTGCAACTCGTCGGGGGTGTGCTTGCGCTCCGGTGGACCGGCGGCCTCCCGCCGCGTCCGGGACAGGCTGGGCGGCGGATCGATGAGCTTGAGGCTCAGTACTTGCGGGCCGCGGCGGCCGGCGGCCACCCCGAACTCCACCCGCTGGCCGGCCTTGAGGCTTTCCACCCCTGCGGGCAGCGCGGACGCGCGGACGTAGACGTCCTCCCCCTCCTCCTGGGACAGGAAGCCGAAGCCCTTCTCGGCGTCATACCACTTCACCCGGCCGGTCGGCACTGGTCTCACCCGCTTGTCTTACGGGCCGCCGATACTCGGCAGCCTCCACCGTCACATAGCAATGCGCCCCGCCTGCGCAGGGCGCACTGACGCTTGATCTTACTCGGCTGACCCCGCCGCCAACATCCGTGTTAACTCGGTAGTCTGGCCGTACCGCTGGAGGAGAGATGCGCCTGATACTGAACGTGATCTGGTTGATCTTCGGCGGCCTGTGGTTGGCGCTGGGATACCTGTTGGCCGCGCTGATCTCCTTCGTGTTGATCGTCACCATCCCGTTCGGCTTCGCGGCACTGCGCATCGCGTCCTTCGCGCTGTGGCCGTTCGGCCGCACCGTCGTCGACAAGCCCGGCCCCCGCCCCGGCGCACTCGTCGGCAACATCATCTGGATCATCCTGTTCGGCTGGTGGCTGGCGCTCGGGCATCTGCTGAGCGCCGTCGCGATGGCCGTCACGATCATCGGCATCCCGCTGGCGCTGGCCGATCTGAAGATGATCCCGATCTCGCTGCTGCCGCTCGGCAAGGACATCGTGCCGGTGGATCAGGCGCGCCAGGACCCGATCGGAGTGCCGCGATGACGGTGACTTCGTTGGGGCTGCCGACGGTGTTCCGGCCGGTCGGTGAGGCACCGGCCACCGGACCGCTGATCGACACGTTCGGCCGGGTGGCCACCGATCTGCGGGTCTCCCTGACCGACCGGTGCAATCTGCGCTGCACCTACTGCATGCCCGCCGAGGGCCTGGACTGGCTGGCCACCGAGCAGGTGCTGAGCACCGAGGAACTGGTGCGGCTGCTCCGCATCGCCGTCACCCGGCTGGGCATCACCAATGTCCGGTTCACCGGCGGCGAACCGCTACTGGCCAAGGACCTCGACCAGGTCATCGCGGCCGCCGCCGCGCTGCGGCCCCGGCCCCAGATCGCGCTGACCACCAACGGCGTCGCGCTGCACCGCCGGGCCGGCGCCCTGGCCGAGGCCGGCCTGGACCGGGTCAACGTCTCGCTCGACACGGTCGACGCCACCCACTTCGCGGCGATCACCCGTCGGGACCGGCTCGACGACGTCATCGCGGGGCTGGCCGCCGCGCAGCGCGCCGGCCTGCGACCGGTGAAGGTCAACGCGGTGCTGGACCCGCAGACCGGCCGCGACGACGTCGTGGCGCTGCTGAAGTTCTGCCTGCAGCACGACTATCAGTTGCGGGTCATCGAGCAGATGCCGCTGGACGCGGGGCACAGCTGGGAACGCGGCAGTGTGCTGACCGCCGCCGAGATCCTCGAGACCCTGCGCGGGCACTTCACGCTGACCCCGGACACCGCGCCGCGCGGATCCGCCCCCGCCCAGCTGTGGCGCGTCGACGGCGGGTCGGCCACGGTGGGTGTGATCGCCTCGGTGTCCGAGGCGTTCTGCGCGGCCTGCGACCGCACCCGGCTGACGGCCGACGGCCAGGTGCGCAACTGTCTTTTCGCGACCAGGGAGACCGACCTGCGCGCCCTGCTGCGCGACGGCTCCGACGACGACGCCATCGAAGCGGCCTGGCGTTCGGCGATGTGGCAGAAGGCCGCGGGCCACGGCATCAACGACCCGAGCTTCGTTCAGCCGGCACGGCCCATGAGTGCGATAGGTGGATGAGATGACCGACGTACAGACCGGGATTTCGGTGACGCTGCGCTACTTCGCGGCCGCGGGCGCGGCCGCCGGCACCGAACAAGAGGTACTGGAGTTCCGTCCCGGCACCAGCGTTCGCGACGTCGTCGCCGCGCTGGCCGATCGCGACCCGGAATTGTCGCGGGTGCTGGCCCGTTGCTCCTATCTGTGCGACGGCGTCGCGGTGCGTGACCTGGACACGACGTTGAAATCCGGACAAACCCTCGACGTTCTGCCCCCGTTTGCTGGCGGATAACCGTGATTTGTGTCACATAACGACCCGGTCACGGAATGGCCACGGGCCGGTAGCGGCTAATACTGACCTGCAGCAACCAGCCCATTTCTTGGGCATTTAGAGTCTCTTTAAGGTTTGCCACCTGCGGAAACGCCGTTTGGGGCAAAAGGTGACGCAGCGTCGGCCAGCAGTTACCGTCGTCTCTGGCCGGCCGAGTGCTACCGAGCGGCGGGCCCTCCTCTTCCTGATTGCGCCGAGCTCCATCCGTCGGGCAGAGGGGCCGACGAACACCACGGATGGAGACGGGGGACCCAACCGGTCCGCCGAAATCGGACCCGGGGCCGCTCGCGGCCCCTAGGGGTGAAGCCGAAGTCAGACCCTTCGCGGGGAAGACTGCGGCCGGGCAACCTCTCCAGCCCGAACCCGACAGCTGACCTCGTGGGCGCACACAGAGAGGACTGACCGACGTATGAGCGGACGGCACCGTAAGCCCAGCGAGGCGAACAAGAACGTAGCGAAGATCGCCTTCACCGGCGCCGTGATCGGTGGCACCGGTCTGGGCCTGGCCAGTCAGGCCGGCGCAGCGACCGACGCCGAGTGGGACACCGTCGCCCGCTGCGAGTCCGGCGGCAACTGGGCCATCAACACCGGCAACGGCTATCACGGCGGCCTGCAGTTCGCCCCCGGCACCTGGTCCGGTCATGGTGGCGGCGAGTTCGCCGCCCGGGCCCACCAGGCCACCAAGGAGCAGCAGATCGCGGTGGCCGAGCGCGTGCTCGCCACGCAGGGCAAGGGCGCATGGCCGGTGTGCGGCCGCGGCCTGTCGGGCCCGACCCCGCGCAACGTCGTCAACACCACCGAGGCTCCCGTCGAGGAGGCCGGTGCGCCGGCGCCGCTGGGCGCGCCGCTGCCGCCCGCCCCCGAGGGTCTCCCGCCGGCTCCCGAGGCGCCGCCCGCCCCGCCGGTCGACATCGCACCTCCCCCGCCCCCGCCGCCGGCCCCCGAAGCCGTCCCGGTCGACTTCGCCGCACCCCCGGCCCCCGAAGGCCTG
>Ga0265293_10008361_pt1 | contig 15367 bp, 17 predicted proteins | sample Munlanlewell138R_FD_192505 | JGI IMG/M metagenome (GOLD analysis project Ga0265293, IMG submission 192505) | Leachate microbial communities from a municipal landfill in Southern Ontario, Canada - Leachate well 138R | ecosystem: Engineered > Solid waste > Landfill > Unclassified | place: Canada...
CGGGGTCAGGTGAGTAGACGGAGATCGACTCCTTGTACGTGCGTCCCTTGACGAGCAGCCGCTGCTGCTCGGAGTGGAGGACGACGCTGTCCAGGAATCCTGCGGCGACCATCACCGCGAGGTGTCCGCGCCGCAGCGGCATCAGCGGCCGGACCTTGCGCTCTTCCGGCGGCCAGAGCCGTTCGAGGAGCGCCGCGTGCGTCCACACACCAGAGCGCCGTGCCTCAACGGCGGCCTCGGCCGCGTCGAAGTTGAAGGAGGTGAACAGCACGTCGCCTGCGGGGAGCACCGGCAGCGTGCGTGGCTGCTTCATCGCGCCGGCGACCGGCAGTTCGGGCAGCGGACTCGATGCCCAGCCCTCGACCGTCGCCCGCGCGGCAAGATCCGATACCGGCGCTTCGCGCAGCGTCCCGAAGACGACCGCCTGCTCGAAGCGTTCGTGGAGGCCGTCCGGGAAGCGCCAGCAGGCGAGGTCGCGGTAGTGCCCCGCGAGGTAGCGCGCTGACGTCGCCAGACGGCGTTGCGGCACGATGTAGATGAGCAGTCCGCCCGGGCGGAGCACCTTCGACATCGCGGTGAGGAACGTGTGCTCCAGCCGACGCGCGTCCAGGTCGATGTCGTAGGGCGGGTTGAGGACAAGGCAGGAGAACCCGCCCTCCTCAATCCGTGCTGCCAGCGCGTTCCCAGGGAGCGCGTGATCGAGGACGCCCGCGGCCTCCTCGTAGCGGTCGGCTTCGAGTTCGATACCGTAAGTCTCGCCGCCGATCGTCGCGGCGAGTTGCTGGAGCGCCGCGCCGGTGCCTGCGCAGGGATCGATGAGGCGTACGGCGACCCGGCCTCCGTGCGTCGCAGGTCGGATCATCGCTGCGATCCGCGACACCACCTCAGGCGGCGTGGGGAAGTACCCGCCGACGGCGAGCGACTCAAGGCGCGGCACGCCGCACCTCTTCGCTTCGTGTGTTGATCGGTGCGATCACGCGGCGTGCGCCAGTTCCTCCGGCGGGACCGGAATCCGGTGCCCGCGGAGGGCACGCCCCAGCGCCGCTTGCAGCGCGTCGAGGTCGGGCGTGCAGCGCCAGGCGCGGATGCCGAGCGCGTCGAGCGGGCGGATCTCGCCGCTGTCCAGGCCGCGATTCCAGAGCCACTCGCTCCACGATGGATGGAGCGGGAGGTCGATCCGGCGGCTCAGGAACCGATAGTGCAGCGCCGGTGCTTCCGCCTCGGCACGGGCGAGCAGCAGGAAGTCCCTGTCTTCGCTCGCGTAGAGCGCCGCGGACGGCACGAGCATCGCGTGTGTCGCCCCGCTGACGGGCAGCCGCGTCGCGTGGAAGCGGCAGGCCACGCGTGCCTGCGGCGCCAGCGTGCAGTACCGGCCGCCCACGAGTGCGTCGTCGCTGATGACGGCGGGCTCGCCCTTGAGCAGCCTCGCCCACAGCGCGCGGATCGACTGCTGATTCGAGATCATCGAGATGAACCACAGGTCGGCGCCGTCGCGCGCATAGGCGTCCACGGCCCCGGCAAACCCGGCGCAGCGGATGTGCATGGTCTCCATGTCGTCTCCTTCACGAGGTGAGCAGAAGGCCGCCTCACGAGAGGCGGCCTTCATCAACGCGAGCCGGTGGCTATGCCGCGGGACGCTCGGATCGGTCTCCGTAGCGCTCGCGCGGCTCCGCGTCCATCGGTAGCGCACCAGCGGCGGCGAGGTACTGCTCGATCGCCTCGGCCACGAGGCGGGTCATCGGTTGCCTGCGCTCGCATCGCAGCCGGTAGAGCGGTGGGATGAGGTGTTCGGCAATCTTGGGGCTGTACATCGTGTCCTCCTAGAACTCTGAATGATTACGAGCGCCGGTCATTGGTCCGCATCGCCCGATCGGGGAGCGTCCGTGTCGTCAGACTGCTCGGCGGGCGACAGCACGTAGCCGCGCGGGCCGAGCACACCGGAGCGCATGTCTTCGATCTCGGTGCAGTTCGCCCAGCGGCCGTCCTCCTGGGCGGCAGTGAGCGCGTCGTCGATCCACGCGTCCCAGCGGTCGTCGCCCTCGGCGATTCCGTCAGGGATGGGGACGTGGAACACGCCGCCGACGGAGACCTCGAGCACGCGCGTGCCCGGTTCCGGCGACGGCGGCCTCCGCTTGAACGGAGTGCCGTACACGATCACGCGCGTGCAGAGACCGGCACGGTCGCGGATCTCGTTCGTGAGGCGGAGAGGCAATCTCACCGCGTACCTGCGGATCACGCGCCGGATGCGGGCGGAGCGCATCGGTGGACGGTCGTTCCCGACCGGTCGCGGAGCCGCGGCACGGTCACGCCGGCGTCGTCGAGCAACGTGCGCTGCGGGCTCGGCCGGCGATCCTGGCACGGGCAGAAGCCAACCTCGCAGAAGCCGTGTGCGGACACCTCACTGCCCGCGTGGGGATAGCCGTCCGGTGACTGTGCTCGTCGCCCGGTCAAGGCATTGACGGCGGCCTCCAGCAGCACGAGGTCGTGCTTCCGAACGGCCGCCCGTTCCGGCTCCGTGCCGGGTTCGCGTTCCCATTGAGCCTCTCCCACCACGGCCGCGGCCGCCTCGATGAGCGCGAGCACTCTGGCGACGTTGCGGTCGTCGGGGACGCGATCCTCGATCGCCTCCCGCAGCTCGTCCCACACGGACGCTTCCCAGCCGCCGGTGTTCCGAGCCCAGTCGAGGAGCCCGCGACAGGTGATGAGCAGGCGGGCGTAGTCGATCACGCGCGACAACGTCGCGGTGGTGGTCCGATCATTCGTCATGCGCGTGCTCCACGTCGCTGCGATCCCGCCCGGTGTCCGCGTCGACCTCGCGGTCGAGGATGCGATCGGTAGCGCGTTGCGCCAGTCCCGCCGCGGAGACCGCGAGCCGCCGGTCGTCCTGCAGTGCACGCAGCCACGACGTGATGTAGGCGGCCGACTGGTCGAGCCGCGAGGCGTCGATCCCCGCCTCCTGGCAGAGGAATGCCGCTGCGAACTCCGCGACCAGCTCTTCGCGTGAATAGACCGGCGACCCAAACGGTGCTGACTCCCGGTAACCCTCCCGGTTCAGCCGGCTCGGATGTCCGGTCGAGTGTGCGAGCTCATGGAAGAGCGTCGCGTAGTAGCCATCGGCGTCACAGAAGGCCGTGCGGGCCGGCAGATGCACCTCGTCCTTCGACGGGACGTAGTAGGCCACGTCGGCGTCGTGGAGGACCGCAGGGCCTCCGCTGTATCCGGCGGCCACCGCTTCCGCGCGCTCGACCGGGTCGAACGCGGTCGCGGCCTCCGCCTCCGGCAGTTCCAGGCCATCGCATTGCGAGGCGTTGAACACGGTGTAGAACCGCATCACCGGGAAGGTGTCGATGACTTCGCCGTCGACCGCGTCACGCCGTTCGATCGGTTTCCAGAGCACGATGCCCGTGCCGCGTTCGCCGCGACGGACGTGTCCGCCAAGGGATGCCGCTTGCCGGTAGGTGAGCCAGCGCGGATCGGTGTAGCCCTGCTGAAGCGCGAGCAGTCCGAGCAGCAGGAGATTGATTCCGCGGTACGGGCGATTCGAGATCGCGTTGCGATGTCCGCGTGCTCGCCACGGGTGGCGCCACGGCACGGTGCCCGCTTCCAGCGCCGCGGTGATGCGGGCCGTGACCTCCGCGTACGGGTCGGGCCGTTGCCCAGTTGACCTGCCCCGGTGGTGTCTGGCTGCCGTCGTCACGGGACGGCCGGCGCGTCCGCGCGGTCGCCCGGCGGCGCGTGGCGTGGCCGGGACGGTGAAATGGTCAGTGTCATCGTGTCCTCCTGATGGCGATTGGTTGCTGGGTCCGCGCTCATGCGGCGCGGGTGTGATCGGTCGGCGCGTGCGGTGAGATGCGCTCGAAGAGCGTGAGCCGCACCGCCCGCGTGGGGTCGTCGTCGCGCACCGCCTGGAAGTGGGTGGCGTGGAAGCCGGGAATCTCCGAGTACGACAGCGGGATCACCGCAGTCGTGTAGCGTCCGGACCGCGTCTCCATGACGCGCAGGACGCCGGGTAGCGCGGCGGTCATGCCGCCCGCGGCTCCGGGGTCGTGCCCTCACGGGGGGTGGGAGCCGGCGGCCGCAACCGGCGTCCGTGGCGCGCACGGCCACGCGCCACGATCTCGCCGAGCGGCGTGCTTCCGAAGTAGTCGACGAGGCCGCCGTCCTCGATCCCGAAGTCGCGGCACACGTCCTCGCGATTGACGGACGGGACACGCGTCGCGTTCGCGTAGGCGACCATGAACGGCTCCCAGTCGGCGGCGGTGGCCTCGTCGCACGGGACCTTCCACCAGCGCGCGTCAGCAGCGGGGGGCGTCCCGGTGCGGTCGACGATTGCCGCGCCGTCGCCCGGAGTCGGCTCGTTGCGGCTCGCCTGCGCCCCGTCGTCGTCCTGGTCCACGCTCAGGCCGACCATGGCGGCGAGGCCATACCGGCGTGCGTAGGTCAGCGCCGACCCGTAGCCCTGCGGCGTCCGCGCGGGGAGCGGGATCGCCGTGGTGCCACGAATCCACTGGCCGGATGTGTGGAGCAGCGTGGTCGTGAGCCGGAGTTCGTCCGGCGCCCCTGCCTCGCAGGTCTGCACGACGGACAGCCCGTGGAGCGCGAGCAGCGGGCGGATCGCCTGCCAGACGCTCGTGAGGGAGGCATAGCGATAAGTCCGCTCGCTGATGCCGTCGTCGATCAGCCCGGTCTCGTCCGTCCGGACGGGATCGAGGCGTTCCTGCACGCGCGCCAGCGCGGTCGCGATCTTGTTGAGCCGCTCCGAGTGCTCGGGCATCAGGCGTTCCTCTCCGCCCATCTCGCGGTCACGCGGCCCGTGCGCCGTCGGTGTCGCTCGATCGCCCACGCCCGTCGTGCCGCGTGCGCGCGTCGACCAGAGCCCGGAGGAAGCAGTCGCGGCCACCTTCGACCTGCCCGAGTTCGTTCAGGTCGTGGACGCCCCGTGGGAGGGTGACGGCCAGCGCTCGATCTCCGAGTTGCGGTGTCATCGCCGCCGTCGCGCGCCGTCCGGCCTCGTCCGCATCGAGCGCGAAGTAGACGCGGTCGAACGGAGCGAGTGCCTGGAGGGCGACCGGTGACAGGTGGGTGCCGACGAGTGCGACGGCCGGTATGCGCCACTCGCACGCCGTGAGCCAGTCGAACGGTCCCTCGACGACCACGACCGCGTGGTGCCCGAAGTTGCGGACGTGCGCCAGCCCGAGCAGCGGCGAGGGCGCCTCAACGTTCAGATAGCGCAACCGCCGATGCAGGATCGCGCGGCCGGTGAACCAGATCGCGCGCCGAGCGTGGTCGACGTTGGGGACGATCACGCGACCGGCGAAGGGTTCCCGCCACGCGCCCTGATCCCACTTCACGAGGCCAAGGCGCTGCGCGGATGCGAGGTTGAAGCCGCTCCGGCGGAGATGCTCCGTGAGGCCGCGTCCGGCATACCCGAGGCGCAGCGAGCGCGCGGTGTCCAGCGAGACTCCGCGTCGCGTGATGTAGGCGCGCACGTCCGGGAAGGTCGTGAGCGTCTGCTCGTAGAACGCGACTGCCGCGTCGACGATCTCGAGGTCCCCTGCGCGCAGGGAGCGCGGAGCGCGCTGCCGCAGCGGCGTGATGTTCGCGAGCAGCGAGCCCGAGTCCGCTGCGAGTGCCGCCGCGGTCTCCTTGAAGGAGAGACCGCGGATGCGTCGCACGAACTCGAAGACGTCACCGCCGACCTCGCAGCCGTAGCAGTACCAGGACGCGGTGTCGGGATAGACCGTCAGGCTCGGGGCCGAATCCCGGTGGAACGGGCACCGGGCGACGAACCGCCGCCCGCGCGGAAGCAGCTCCACACCCGCTCCCTGGATCGTCTCCGCGATCGGGTGCGCCGCGCGGATCGCGTGGAGGTCATGCATGTGCACAGCCCCCGCCAATCTCGACGGCGCGTCGCCAGAAGCACTCGTCCTCGACCGCGATCGCGGCCTGCAACGTGAGCTCCGGATAGAGACGGGGGAGCCGCTCAGGGCGTCCCGGATCGTTGAGCGCCAGGTAGCGGTTGATCAGCTCCTCCTCACTGCCGGCGTCTGCCAGCCACGCGAGCAGGGCATCGACGCCCGGCTGCACGAGTGCCTGTTGATCGGCCGGCCATCCCGCGAAGGTGGCGTGGCCGTGTTCCCACACGCCGCGCACGGCGTGCCGGTACTGTTCGTTCTTCTGCATGTCGGACCGTCCTCCTGTTGACCTCGTTGCCAGTTGTTCGCGCGCCCTCGGCGGGGCACGCTCCGCCCACGACGAATCGGGGCCGCCCGAAGGCAGCCCCGAAGATGAGGTGGTCGTGGTTGGCGGTGGCTAGGCTGGGACGGGCGCTCCGATCGGTGCCAGGGCACGCGCGCCTCGCAGCGCCTGCGGCGCGAACCGCCGTCCGCGCTCCCACCGCCGTGGCCCGATCGAGGAGACGACCTCCCACGTCCCGTCGAGCGCGGGCATCAGCACCGCGCCGCTCCCGAAGCCCGCGCGGTAGTACACCGCGCCCATGAGCCCGATGCGCCGGCACGCCTCCAGCCAGAGCCCGCAGAGATGGCGGACCAGCTCCTCGGGCAGCCCCTGGAGGTCGAGCGGTTCGAGCAGGTCGAGGGCAGCCGCTGGCTGGTGCCGGTGGCACCGGCGCGCCTCGCGGAGCGCCGACTGCGCCGCCTCGACCTTGACGATCCCCAGCCGATTCTGTAGCGTTCGGAACGTCTCACCGAGGTCCGGCACGCTGCTGATGCTTCCTTCCACAGAATCCAGCAGTCGCCGGGCCTCTTCATATCTCCTGGCGTCGAGATGCCTCTCCGCCAGCGCGAGCGTCTCCTGTATCTCCATCTTCATCTCCTGATCCCGCTCCTCGGCGAGGAGCTGCTTGATGTCGCCCCGCTCGGCGAGGGCCTCTGCCGTGCGTTGCAGCAGCGTGGCGTGCGTCTCGGCCTCGGTCGCCAGGCGCCCCATCCGCGCCGCAATCGCCTCCGCTTCCCCACGGGCGCGAACGTCGAGCGCGGTTGCGGCAAGGTCGCTGGCCTGCCGCGCCGACTCCCGTAGCCGCACCGCGACGTTCGTGGCGCGTGCCGCGGCCTCGCGATGCTGGCGGCAGCGCGCGAGGTCGCCCTTCGCCGCCTCTCGACGCTGGCGGTCGGCGTCGAACAGCGCGCGGAAGGCGTCGAGCACGTCGTGCGCGGTTGCGTCGAGCAGCTCGATCGCGTGCGGGTTGCTCGGGCCGTTCACCACCGGCACGAGCGCCATCGACACGGGCACACGGCCGTCGACCGGAAAGCGGTCCATGACCTGTGCGAGGTCACTCAGATCGTTCAGTACGATCTCCCGGGTCATCGTTGGTTCCTCCTATCGTTCCGCAGCGGCAACAGCACCGCTGTCCATCGGCACCCATGAGTCGTCGAGCGGGGGCACTTCGTCGTCGAAGGGCGGCGGCTCAGGAGCCACCGGCCGCAGCGGGACGACCGACGCCGGCGGTCGCGCCGCCGTGACCGGCACCGCGCGCACGACCGGGCCGAGGGCTTCACCCACGACCTCGTAGAGCTGCTGGCGGAGCGTCGAGACGATCGCGCCATCGCTCATCGAGTCGTCCCCGACCACGAAGGCGAGGTAGAGGACATGCCGTCTCCTGCCGTCGCGGCCATCGAAGACCTGCAGCAGCGACGCCACGGGGCGATCGCTCAGCACGACCCGCTGCACGACGACCAGGAGATGCTCGGGCGGAGCCACGCCGAGCGCCTTGAACTGCGCCCGCGTCGCCCGCACCAGCGCCCGCCGCAGACGGCGCGCCCTGCCGTGCTTCGCATCGACGATCACGACTGGCTTCCACGGACGGAGCCGGTGGACCGTCGCAGACCACCCGACCTTCATGAGCGTGACGCACCGCTGCGCCGCGCTTCTCATCCGTGCGGCCCACCGCGCCATCAGACGCGGGCGCCGCTTCCTTCCTCGCCGTTCCATCCGAACTCTTCCCTTCCGTCCCGTTGCTTCGGGACTGCTATCCGCCGACCACCTTCGAGGTGATCGCCAGCGCGAACATGACGGTGGCCGCGAGGGTGGCGAGTTGCGCCGCCCTCTGGCCTCGACGACGACCACGCATGCGGCGGTGTTCGTCCTGCTCCATCTGTGTGTCATCGAACGAATCCACAGGTCCTCCTTCGTGCGCGCACGACGAATCGCCCCGGATGGCATCCATCGGGGCTGTATTCGGTTGCGCTTCGGGGTTGATGACATCCGGCTAACTGACATGCGCGTCAGGATCACGATCGGTCGTAGCAGACTGATCGCTGTTACTGATGCACTGTCGGCGAGCCGCAACTCGGCGGGTCGTCGCGGGGCGCTCGGCGCTCGCCGGCACTCCGTTCAGACACCGCTCCTGATGACGACACGACGCGGGTCACTTCGCGACCGTTGCGCCGCTGCTGTCCCTGTCTACCTCCTCCTTCCCATTCAACTGCTCCCGTGTGATCTGCTCGTTCGATGCGTCGACCGGAGAGCGCATTGCTCGTTTCCCGAAGGTCGATCCGCTTCCACATCTCGGTGAGCAGCCGTGCCGGTTGTCTTGCCTAGGGCTGGCGATTCCGGCGAAACGCACTTCGTACGCGGAGCAGGCTAGCAATGGCCGGTCCAGCGGGAGTCCAGCCGTAATCCAGAACCGCGGCCTGGACACCTATTTCGGTCGCTTCGCTCCAGAGGCCGGCGGTCATCGAATAGCCGGAGGGGTAGCAGGAACGGATGGCTCCACTCCCGCCGGCGAACGCGCGACCGCTGTCCACGAGGATTACGGAGGTTCGGCGGCGCGGTGGACTGAGTCTGGATTGAAGAAGCCGCGGATATGTACGTGGTTGATCGATGGCACGAGGCCCTGCGGGCGGACGGCCGGTCGCGTCCCGTGCGCGTGCAGCCTGCGCGTGTGCCGTTGCTGTTCTGACACCCCTCGGCCACTTGCGTCCGTGTCGCGAGCGATCCGCACTCGATCTCGCATCGGTGCTTCGAGCACGCAGCCTCGACTCGCCGATTGCGTGCGGTCGGCCTTCCGAGAGCGGCGCTCTGGTTACGCGGAGGGGATGAGGGAGGCGACGAGCGCGCGCATCTCGGGCGAGGGTTCGATCCCGAGCATCGCGAGCAGCCGCTCGCGGAACTCCAGGTAGCACCGCGCCGCTCGCGCGCGGTTCCCTTCCGCGAGGTGGACCGCGATGAGCGTGCAGGCGGCGCTTTCACGGAGCGGCTCGGCCGCGAGCGCCGCGTGGATGGCGTCGAGCGCCGCCGCGTACTCGCCGATCGCGGTCAGGCGTCCGGCGTGCGCCTCGAGCGCGTGCAGACAGAGGTCCTGCAGCCGGTTGCGTTCGAGCAGCACCCAGTCGTCGTGGCACTCGGGCAGCAGCGGGAGCGTGAGGCGGTCGAGGGGGCCGCTCGCGTCGGCGGCGGACACGCTCCCCGCGATCAAGCGCTTCGCGAGCGCTTCGACCTCGTGGATGTCCACGGTCACCGCGCCGGGGAGGCATACCTGCTCGTGGGTGATCGCGAGGAGCGCCGGTTGCGTGGCGTTCAGGCGCGAGAGTGCGGTACGGAGACTGCCGAGGGCCATACGGGTGGAGAGGTGGGGCCACAACCGCTCGGCGGCGAGGGTGCGGGGTAGCGGCGCCCGATAGACGGCGGCGAGCGCGAGGACGCGGCGGCTCGCGGCGGGCAGCACGATCGGGGACCCGTCGCCGGTCGCGGCGAACCCACCGAGGAGCTGCACCCGAAAGACGGTTGCCGGCTGGCGTCCCTGCGGACGGTGCGCCCGTCCGGCGGCCTTCGCTACCCCCACCACTCGACCAGTCCTCCACTGGCCGCTTGGGGAACCCACGGGGGATCGCAGCGGCCATCAGACACGTTCCGCGCGAGCCGCCTTCGCACACCCATTATTCACAACACGCAAGGTGTCTGCGTGTCTGTGGCGTAGCAATTCGCGCAACATGTTTCGCGGGGAACTCGATGCAGATTCCACCCCGACCGGCCTCCTCCGGTCCCTCCGCACCCCGTCGATCTCAACGTCCGCCGTCGCGATGCGTTGCGCCCGTTGCTACAGGGCGCTTGTTTCCTCTCCCCCATGGCACAGCGAACGCGATCGGTGACCGGACGCCTCCTGCTGCGAGCGTGGATCGAGCCGGCTCATGAGGTGCCGCTGCGGGTGGTGATCTCGCGGCATGACGAACAGGACGAGGTGCTGGAAGAGCAAGCGTTCACCGACGCCGCGAGCGCGGCCGCCTGCGTGCGGACGTGGCTCACCGGCTTCCTCCGCCGCTGGGAGCGCGGCGAGCGACCGGACGCTGGCCGGGAGGAGTAGGGACGACATGGCACTGGGTTCTTCACGCATTCGGACACGCGCGTGGCCGGTGCCCCGGATCGACCTCCGCCTGCTGGTGGGGCTGCTGCTCGTGGCGATCGCCCTCGCCGGTGGGGTGGCGCTGGTCGGGCAACTGCGCGAGACGGCGCCGGTCGTGGTCGCGGCGCGCACGCTGCCCCAGGGTCACGTCATCACCCGCGATGACCTCACCATCAGCGAGGCCCGGCTCGAAGGGCCACTGGCGGGGCTCGCGATCGGCGGTGCGGAGGTCGCGACCCTGGTCGGACAGACGGCGGGGCAGACCATCCACGCCGGAGCGCTGGTCGTGCGGCCTGATCTGGGGACCGGCCCGGTGCTGGCGCCGGGCGAGGTCGCGCTCACGATCGCGGTCGGCGCGGACGCGGTGTTCTCCGACCTCCGGCGTGGCGATCAGGTCGCGGTGCTGGAGACGTCGGACCCGGCGCGGCCCGGCAGTGCAACGCGGCTCCTGCTCGAACGCGCGACGGTCTACCACGTCGCGCTCGACGCGACGCGGGTCGGTCTCGGCGGCGGCAGCGCCGACGGTGGCGGCCGGATCACGAACGTGACGTTGGTGGTGCCGCGCACCGACGCGGAGCGGGTGACGCACGGCCTCGTGACGGGACGCCTCACGCTCGTGCTCGTACCACCGGCGGAGGGCGCGACGCGATGACTTCTGACACCGCCTCGTCTGTACGCGTGCTGCTCGCGACCGCGGACCGCGCGCTCGAAGCCCGGCTCGTGGTCGGCCTGTCCACCGAGGGGATCGCGGTGGTCGCCCGCGCGCTCGATGGCCCGGGCGTGCTCGACCAGGCGCTGTCCACCGACGCACCCGTGGCCGGAAGCTCCGGCAACCCGGCGGTCGACGTGGTGGTGCTCTCGGCGGCGCTGCATGGCCTCAGCGAGACGACGCTGCTCGCACTCCGCGGTCGTGGCGTGCCGGTGCTGCTGCTCGCGGCTGGCGAAGGGGAGGCGCGCCGCGTGGCCGGGCTGGCGCCGTCGGTACTCGCCTCGGCGCCGGCATCGGCGATCGCCGAGGCGATCCGGCGCACCCGCGATGGGTCGGCGACAGGCGTTGCGCTGGAGGAGCCTGCTGGGACGGCGGTCGCCACCGACGAGACCGACGGCGCGACGCGCGACGCAGCGGGGGCGGTGATCGCGGTGACCAGCGGGAAGGGCGCACCGGGCAAGAGCACCGTGGCAATCGCGCTCGCGGCGGCGCTGGGCGGCGCGGGGTACCGCGTGGCGCTGGTGGACGCCGACCTGCGCGGCGGGAACGTCGCGCCCTACCTCGACCTCGACCCACGACGCGGACTGCTCGGCCTGGCGACCGCGACCGGGCCGCTCGGCGCGCGGCTCGACAGCGAGCTGCAGCACGTCGCCGGCTGCGCGGTGCTGGCGGGCATCGAGCGCCCTGAACTGGCCGCAGCGGTCGCGCCGGATGTCGTGACCGGCGCGATCGCGCTGTTGCGCACGCGCTATGAGCGCGTGGTCGTGGACCTCGCATCGAGCGCTCCACGAGACCTGGTGCTCGTGGCGGACCTCGTGCTGCTGGTGATGGGCGCGGACATGGTGTCGCTCTGGAATGCGCGGCTCGCCTTGCGGTCGCTCGGGGCCGATGCGGCGCAGCGCTGCCACGCGGTCATCAACCGCCGTGAGGGCGGAGCGCACTACGACGGCCATGAGGTGGAGGAGGCGCTCCGCATCCCGGTGGCGGGAGTGGTGCGCGAGGAGCGCGCCGCCGCGCGAGCGGCGATCGAGCGGCAGGAGCCGCTGCTGGCCGCCGGCGGACGGGTCGCGGCCGATCTGCAGACGCTCGCCGCCACGGTCGACGGTGTCCTGACCGGGGACGCGATCCCCACGCGCGGACCGGCGCCCCGGGCGCTGGCGGTGGAGGTGTAGCGGTGGCGGGCACGACTTCGACGATGCGGGCACTCACGGTGCCGGACGAGCGCGAGCGGACGATCCGCGCCGAGGTGCAGGAGGAGCTGCGCCGCACGCTCGACGGCGACGAGCTCGCCGCTCCCGGCGCCGACGAGGTCGAGCGCGCGCGGCAGGTGATCGCGGCCCGTATCGCGGCGGCGCAGCGACAGGCGACCACGCTCGGCCAGCCGCCGATCGCCGATCCGCGCGGCCTCGAGCGGCGCCTGCTGGACGACCTGCTGGGCTTCGGTGCGCTGCAGCCGCTGCTCGACGACCGCACGATCGAGGAGATCATCGTGAACGGCCCGCGGCGCGTGTTCGCGATCGCAGAGGGGCGGAAGCGGCTCACCGACGTCACGTTCGCGGACGATGACGACGTCGTCCGCCTGCTGCGGCGGGCGATCGGTCCGCTCGGCGGGCGGCTGGACGAGACCAGTCCGATGGTGGATGCGCGCCTCCCCGACGGCTCGCGGCTGAACGCGGTGATCGCGCCCCTGGCGACCGCCCCCCACGTCACGATCCGCAAGTTCCTGCTGCGCGCGAAGACGCTCGACGACCTCGTGGAGCTGGAGACGCTGACGCCGGATGCGGCGGCCTTCCTCGGCGCCTGCGTGCGCACCGGCCTGAACATCCTGATCTCGGGCGGCACCGGCACCGGCAAGACCACGGCGCTCAACGCGCTCGGCGCGGCGATCACGGGCCTGGACGAGCGGGTGATCACGATCGAGGAGACCGCCGAGCTCCAGCTCGACACGGTGCTGCCGGACTGCGTGGCGCTGTCGGCGCGGGCGGCGAACGTGGAAGGGGCCGGCGCGGTCTCGATCCGCGCCCTCGCGCGCAACGCCCTGCGGATGCGGCCGACGCGGATCATCGTCGGCGAGGTCCGCGGCGAGGAAGCCCTCGACATGCTCTCCGCGATGAACTCGGGCCACGACGGCTCGATGTGCACCGTGCACGCCTCCGGCCCGCGCGAGGCGCTCTCCAAGCTCCGCACCTATGCGCTGATGGCCGAGGAGGCGCTGCCCGCGCAGGCGATCACGGAAATGATCGCCGAGGCGATCCAGATCGTGGTGCAACTCCGGCTCGACGCCGCGACACACCGGCGCGCCGTCTCCCACATCTACGAGGTCACCGGCATCGAGGGCGATGCGATCGCCGGCAGCGACCTGTTCACGCTCCAGGACGGTCGGCTGACCTGGACCGGCGTGCGCTCCCGCCGGGAGGCGCGGCTGGCCGCCGCCGGCTACGCCGGACCGGGCGACCGGGCTTCCGCTGGAGGCGCGAGATGAGTCGTGTGACGGGAGCTTTGCGGAGGATCGCGCATCTCTGGATTGAGTCTGGACCGGGCGACGGCGGTCTGGATTGGCGCTGGACTGGTTCTGGACTGGGCCGTCGCACGATCACGGCCGGAAGGAGCGACCGATGCACGTCGTCCTGAGCCTGACCCTCGGCGCTGGCCTGCTGCTGACCTTCCTGTCGCTGACGGAGCGGCGGCCCACCGCCACACCCACAGACGAAGCACCCGAACGGTTGAGCCGCCCGGCATCCGCCGCGCCCGGGGAACTGGCGGTACGGGTTGCCGCGGCCGCCGTGTCCGCCGCCGTGGTGCAGGTGTTCCTCGGCTGGCCCGCGCTGAGCGCCGGCGCCGGGATCGTCGGTGCCTTGCTCCCGTCCTGGTACCGCGGCCAGCGCGAGACGCGGCGGCAGGAGGCGGTCGAGGAGGCCGTAGCCGAGGTCGTGGACGCGCTCCGCGACGCGAGCCGGGTGGGCGTCGGGATCGAGGATGCCCTGCGATCGCTCGGGCGGTCCGGGCCGCTGGCCCTGCGGCCGGCGCTCCGCGCGCTCGACCGCGACCTCCGGCTCATGGAGTTCGACGTGGCGATCGCGCGGGCACGGGAGGCGGTAGCGCACCCGGCGTTCGACATGCTCGCGGTGGCGCTGGTGATGTCGTTCCGCATCGGCGGGCGCAATCTGAGCGGCGTGCTCGACGGACTCGGGCGGTCGGTGCGCGGCACGGCGCGCGCCCGCCGCGAGGTGCGGGCGCAGCAGGCCGAACAGGTGATGTCGGCCCGCGTGATCGCGGCGCTGCCAGTGCTGCTGATCGTCGTCCTCCGCGCCCTGAACCCCCGTTACCTGGACGTCTTCTCGACGCCGGCGGGCCAGGTCGTGCTGGCGGTCTGTCTCGTGCTCCCCGCCGTCGGCTACACGCTGATGCGGCGCACAATCGCGCTCCCCGGCCAGGAACGGGTGCTGCGATGACGCCCGCGCTGCTCGCCCCCGCGCTGATGGCGCCGACGCTCCTGCTCAGCGGCCTGCTCGGCGCCGGCCTCTGGCTGATCGTGATGGGCCAGCCGCTCGGACGGCCGCGCCCGCGCCTCGCGGCGCGCCTGCACCGGATGTCCGCGCAGGGGCGGATGGAGCTGGAGGCCGGCGAGCAGCGCACACCCGTCTTCGACTCGCCCCTGCTCGAACGCACGCTCCGCCCGCTCCTCGACGACGCCGGCGCCGCGATCGGCGCGCTGCTGCGGCGCGTTGGGATCGAGGGCGGGGACCTCGACCGGAGGCTGCGCCTGGTGATGCCGGGCGTCACATCCGCACAGTTCCGGGGTCAGCAGTTCGCGACGGGCCTCGTGGGCGCGGCCGTCTTCCCGGTGATCGGATTGCTCACGGGTGGCGCATGGCCGGTCTGGCTCTGGCTCGCGACGTTCGCGGCGGGGTACGCCGCGCCGAGCTGGCAACTGAACGCCCGCCTGCGGCGGAGGCGGCTGACCGTGGTGACGGAGACGCCCGCCGCGCTGGACCTGCTCGTGCTCGGCGCGAGCGCGGGGCTCTCGCCGGAACAGGCGCTCGCGGAGACCGCAAAGCAGCTCGACGGCGTGCTGGGCGCCGCGCTGCGATCCGTGGTGCTGGAGGCGAGCATCGGCGGCCCGGACTACGCGGAAGGGCTGCGTCTGCTCGCCGAACGCGAGGAGGTCCCGGGGCTGCGCTCGCTCGCCGACACCTGGCGGCTGGCGCACCAGCAGGGGACGCCGCTGGCGCCGGCCATGCTCGCGCTCTCCGAGACCGCCCGCGATCGCGAGCGCACGCAGCTCCTCGAAGAAGGCG
>Ga0265293_10008363_pt1 | contig 15366 bp, 27 predicted proteins | sample Munlanlewell138R_FD_192505 | JGI IMG/M metagenome (GOLD analysis project Ga0265293, IMG submission 192505) | Leachate microbial communities from a municipal landfill in Southern Ontario, Canada - Leachate well 138R | ecosystem: Engineered > Solid waste > Landfill > Unclassified | place: Canada...
AAACGCTACCCTAAAAACTATCCAAACACCGGCGGTTGCCGTAGTATAAAATCTATAATCTCACTAACCTGATTAAATACTTCTTGCTCTTTCAAAGTCGCATCTATCACATGCCACCGATTCTTATCATCCCATGCCCGCTCCAGATACCGGTCCCGAACCCGCCTGAAATAATCAAGGCCTCTATCCTCGACCTTATCCAATTCACCGTCTTTACCTAACCCCCTGGCCACCGCCACCTCAACCGGTATATCCAATAAAAAAGTTACCGTTGGCCGATACCCTGCCACTGCATACTTGGTTATATTCCATATCTCCTGCTCTGACATACCCCGACACCCCTGATAAACCAGACTACTATCAAAGTACCGGTCGAAGATAACGATGTATCCATCTTCCAAAGCCGGTTTAACCCGCTGGTCAATCAATAAATGCCGGGAAGCAGCCAACAAATATACCTCCGACAACACATCCAGCTTCTCTTGTTTCAGGATAGCCCGCAGTTTCTCGCCTTGCTCCGTACCACCCGGCTCCCTAACATGAATAGCACGCTTGCCATGGTTAAACAGATACCCATGTAATAATGTTGATATACTGCTCTTCCCGCTTTTATCTATACCTTCAAACGATATTATCATTGTTCAGTCCCCTTCAAATCAAATAAAATACCTATCTTTTCTTTCAGATAATTAGGTAGTACCCGTAACCGAACATCGGCCAGTGTACCGGCACATACTACCCCCCGTTTCTTGATAACGCTAAACCTCGAAAGTACCGTTGCCGGTACAGGGTCAGCAACCAGCATATCTATCCCGCCAGTATGTTCTTCTAACAGCTTCAATAACCGTGTAAATAACCGGTCGGATAAAAACCGGGCATCTATCCGTAATACCGCCCCTTGCACCCCGGAATACCGCTCTATATACCCCAATATATCATCCGCCGTTACCAACCGGACATAATCTTTCGGATTAACACCGTATAACCCGTCTATCCGCAGTACCTTTAAAGTATCTTGCATAACCCGCCCTTAACCTTATAAATCCGATACCGTTCCTTACAGCTATTATTCATAGTCACAATAGGCCGTAACATCACTTTAACTAATAGTAATGATTCACTATCTCGCCGATGCTCAACGTCAAATACCTTGCCTCTGTTAAACAACCCTATCGTAGACCGTACCTCAACCCCTGTCAAAACCGGCTTGCCAGTCGAATCTTTTATACCTGTATCATTCTTCATACCTTCTTAATATAGACGTTACCACAATATAAAAAAGGATGCTTCCAAACCACCCGGAAACATCCTTTTATGTAAAGATTTATGCGTAAATCATATCATGCAACATGCCTTTTAGTTGGTCTCGTAACCGGGCAACCAGAAATAAACTTAACCCCAGCGATGTGCTAACCTCTTCCAAGGTTAACCCATTCTTAAAAGCTTCAAATACCTGTACCCAGCTAAACCCTTTCATTGCCTCGCCTCGGTCAGCCAACCTGTCCTCCAGCGTCTCCAATACATTCAAGACCTTGAACGATACGGTTGACGGGGTATCTTCTCTTAACACCTCGAACATCACACCGGCCTCATCATCCTCTGTATAATCTAGACTTAACATCTCAATGTAAGCCCCTGAACCCCGTTTCAGTCTGAATTCTTTCCGATAAAACCCGTTCAATAGATTCTTACAGGTCATCCGAACAAAATTCTCCAGCTTAGCAACCCCAAATGATATATCGAAGTTGGCAAAAGCATCGCTTCGATACATCTTGCACATAAATTCCTGGACGAAATCTTGCTCATCCATCTTAAGACAATGTAACGCCTTATGTTTCCCCCGTGCATACTCAGTCACGAGATTGTAGATAAAATCAAAATGCGTCTCACGCACGGTCTGTTTAGTTTGGTTTATTGTATTCATAGTATCTTTGTTTGGTATGCCAGCCGGTCATCCAGCCAGCAGAGTTAATCTAGCACAGAATCCGGTTCATGTAAACATCTTTATTCAAATAAATCGAAAAAAAGAGGGGTACTACACCCGTAGTACCCCTATCACTATGAACACGAAACGAAACACCATTTTCTGGCTTCCTATCCTGTACCGTTGTTGGCATTCTCCAACCCATACCTATATATACGCCAAAGTCACCCTGGATATTCAAAAAATCTCTTAAAATCTTCATCTACGCTTTGCCAAGGCCATCGTCCTTGAAACTTTTCTACCCTTATCCTTATAATACCCAGCCGGTTTTATCAGTTCTAGCTGGTCATCCAGCTCGCCTGCTCCTACATACGCCAAAGCAAGCTTACCCAGCCCCCGAATAAACCGCTGGTCTTTATCGTATCTCCGCAATAAATCTTTGCCTTTATCCAGTAAACCCTCTTCCAAAGATACAATGTCACATAACTGCTCCAGCCGATTTAACCTGCTCTTCATTCTTTATCCCTCTCCTAAGTACCCTGTCTGACTTTAACCCGCTCCGCATAAAGATACCTTTCCCAGCCAGTAACACAGTCCCCGGAATAGATATACTTTGTAAACTTCGACAATACGAGAATGCACCAAAACCCAGTTCCCTAACCGTATCCGGCAGATATACCTCAACCAGTTTATCGCACCCTTTAAACACGTTATCTTCTATCTCAACCAGCGTGTCCGGTAACGTAACACTCCGTAACAGCTTGCAACCAGTAAAACATTCTTTACCAAGCTCCCGTATCCCCGCCGGTATCACAACCGATTCAATGTTACATCCTTTAAACGCTCTGCGACCCAGCCGATATATGCCCCTGCCGTCTAGCATGGCCGGTACAACCAGCTCCTGCACCACAGTATCATCACCCATCAAATACTGGAGGATAACACCATCCTTGCGCCATCTGTACCTGCCCGATACCTTAACCACGCCAAATGCTCCGTAGTACCCGACCTAACCGGTCTAACCCTTCATTGCTGGACGCTATCATCGCCGGTGTTTCAAATACCCTGGGGTTCTCTCGATGTACCCCGCTTGCCAAACCTAAATAACCCAGAAACAACTCGGTCGCCATTGCCTGCTCCTCTTCATCAACCATATCCTGTACCTTGTCCAGACCCTCTTCCCTAGTCAAAATACCCGTTACAACCTTATCAGCTAAAATCTGCATCTTACGCTGTACCCCAACCGATATATCCGCCGTACTATCAGGTATATCCTCAAACTCAATGTAGGTATCACCATCATCTATAACCGGCGTTAACCCGTCTATATCCTGCTCATGTAACCTTTTTCTTCTATATCGCATAATTAAATCCTTTTAATCGACTACCCGTCTAACATTGCCGGTACCCCGAACATACTGGCCCTTAAAACATCTCTTAAACGTACCCCGCTGCAACGCCAACCGAGCCAACCTGTAAGCTTCCCGAACAGCAAGCCGTAACGAGTACCTTGTGTTATACCCGCTGCACGTAATAAACCCCATTGGAGTTTGACCCCGCTCCACAAAATACATGAAACTTTCACCAGTATAATTCGTGCTTAACACACCTAACCCTAACGTTGACCCAAATACGTAAGTCCTAACACAAATACCATCTTTATTTATCGTTTCTATGATTCCATAGCCCGGTAACATCCGGCCTAACACATCCACATGCGCTACCTTAACCCTGTCCGTCCATGCCCCTACATTTTCACCGCTTTGTTTACCCAGCGTTTTACCAAAGGCAACCTTGCTCCCCCTATCCTTTGTCTTAGCCGTTATACTATTCCTATCCGTATCAATACCAGGTTCACGGTCAAACGTGTCATACGCAGCAGCCAGCTCTTTATCAAACGTATCCTGCCGAATATCAGGTATTACATCCGACCTGTGCGCCGGTACATCAAACCCTCTATATGTATCTAAATCATTCATCTAACCCGTTTAATATCTTGTTTAACTTGTCCAATAACCGTTTGCCCTTCCTGCCCTTCCAATCCTTGTCATACCGTACCCGAGCAAACACAGGCGTCGGAACATTACCTAAATCCGATACCGTCCCAACCGGTTCCCCATCTTCAAATACCCGTCTGCGCTTTCTCATACCGCTACCCGCCTAATCTGACCTGCCCCCCGAATATACTGGCTCTTGTAACACCGGTCAAACACACCCCGCTGCAACGCCAACCGAGCCAACCTGTAAGCTTCCCGAACAGCCAAGTTTAAAGCAAACCTATTCGTAAAATTACTACACGTCTGGAACCCCATAGGCGACCGGCCCTTCTCCACGAAATACATGAAACTTTCACCAGTATAATTCGTGCTTAACACACCTAACCCTAACGTTGACCCATAAATAAAGGTTTTAACCGTTTTACGGTCCAAACATAACGTCTCCAGTATCTCATAAGCCGGTAATATCCGGCCCAGTACGCTTTCATGCGCCATTCCAACCCTATCCCTCCAGTCCGGGATGCTTTCCGTGCCCAGCTTAGCCAAAGTCTTACCAAAACTTTCTTGTACCGGTTTCCAATTTGACATATCATCCCTCTCCGTTATAACACATACGAACCTTGTAAATAGCCTTCTTGAAATGCTGGCTAAGCTCCTGCAAGATATTATCAATATCTTCTGAGTATGCACCCGAACACAACTCCAAAACATCTGCCATCGCCGATAACCCATCTTCAACCTGTTCAATATCTTCATACCGTTCCATAGTAATATCAGTAGGCCCCGGACTCAAGCTCTTTGTATCAACCAGATATACCTCAACTAAATCATCCAATAACCGTTCTATATCTGTATACAACTCATCCAGTATCTCATGTATATCCAGATTATCAGTTGTCCAATGCCATAACCTAACCTGACTTAGTATGTATAACGCCCGAGCTATAAACCCAACTTCAAGCCCAGCCGCCGGTAGCCGACCGTAATCACAACCATCCGTCTCACAGTAAACCGAGTCCATAATTATACCTTGTACCCCTTTTTACGGGCATACGAATACGCAACAGCCAGTACCTTATCCATAGCCCATTCAGGATGCTCAGCCTTAATTATCCGTACCTTACGCTGGACATAATCATCGGACGCATTGCTTTCCTGTATACCATCTTCATCATCGTATGTTTCAAGACTTAATACATGTTTCCTAACCAGACTATACTCCAGCCCATCGTTCTTCTCTTCAAAGACCGAATCCATTACCGTGTCCGTTACATCCACAACAAGCTCCTGAAAATCTATACCAGTCACTTTATTGTCTGTTTGCCAGTCTGATAACCTATTCTCTACCTCAGATTCAATGTACCGATATACCGCATCCTGTAACCCGTACCGAACCGTATCCTTAATATCTTCTATCTCACTGTATAACGATTCAGTTAACCGTTCATTTGTTTCTATATTCCATGCCATGATACGTTACTTTCCAATGTACGGCCTCGAATAAGCATTATCAGGATTCAGCTTCCAGTTTATCCATTGAATACCGTCCTCAAACTTACCAAACCCGGGCGTGCCACAACCTGTGCATTGAATCCTGCTCTTGCCATCCGTACCAACATCTTCCTGTTTCAATTCAACCTGCTCCTTGCAGTTCGGACAAAGCTGGCTACTTGTCCAGCCTTGCTCCGACTTAGACCAATACTCCTCCGAGATAGCCCGTAACTGCCGCCGCAACTCATTCATACCTTTATAATTATTCATATTTTCTTATTCCTTTCTATATCCGTGCCCGACAAGCACACCATAAGTAATATAGACCCACAATCAAAAAATGACCTGCCATTTTATTTACCAAACACATCTACCCCGTCACAGTTCCCCGGTTGCTTGTCCAGCCGGATACCCTCCGGCCAGTCTACCTGAACCCGTTTATACATGCCTAAACCCTCCGAGAACTCATACCCCGTCCCTTTAATAACCATACCTAACACACCTTCATTTACCTGCTCTACACCTTCCGAATCCCGATACATTAACTGTTCTTTAACCCCTGCCGGTAAAAACCAGGCATTCGCAACATGTTTTTCTGCCCCATCAAACGTACTAACAAACAATTTTAACGCTGTTATATCGTTCCCGTAATAAATCACACCACCTATAAACGCATCAAACTCTTCGCCAACGCTATCTTTCTTCCGTTTAACAATCACATCCCGCTTCCGATTCTCAGTCGATACATAACCTTTCATCAAATTCCGGTAAACGACCCCTTCCCCCCGATTAACCAGCGCATTGTAAAAATCTTGCTTGGCCTTTCTATCGCCTGATGCCCGTGCCACGGTTCTAACCTTTAACCCATGTAATAAATCTATAATATCGTATAACTCGTCCCGGCGCTCTACGTACGGCTTATCCTTTAAATCATCACCGTTTACCGATAATACATCCAGTAATACCAAGGTTAACCCGCCTGCCTGTTTCAAATTCATCTTCGTTTCGGCAGCCGACCCGTTAAACAAGACCAGCGATGTTTTGTTTACACTGCCCGAATCAAATAAGGTCATACCACTTACATCAATATCACCGGTTAATAACAGCTCAACATCTAACACAACATTAAAGTTTGGTAACCATCCAGCATAATCAGTCGGGGCCAGCCATTTCTCGGTACATTCTATCCCTGCATAATGCCCCGGCTCCTTATAATTAAGTAGTATCCTGTCAGTAATATCAACCGGCAGGTAATCCTCAGTCGATACTGTCCGAGTAAAAAACCGGAAGCCTTCCTCCGAATGATACGTCATGATAACCCGGATACCATCCACCTTCTCCTCGATTATCCAATCCTCGCTATCTTCAATTGTCTGTTGCTCCTGCGGTTTTAGCTTGTGCCACGGGTAACATAACATCGGGGTCTCAATCTTCAGCATTTGTTCCAGACCCCACGTCTTGGCATCTCCTCTGCTGGATAACCAATCCCCCTTAGCCAGAACATCTTTAGCCAGTAAATCAATGTATTCTTTTCGTTTATATTTATACCCTTCCAATAATGAGATACCCCGTCCATTACAAGCACCTCTTAAACTATCTAATGTATCTTTAATTATCATAATGCTACTACACCTTTCTATTCCATCTGTTTAATCATATTTATTGTATGTCCGCCATACTCCATCTCGTTTAAATCACTGTAACTCGCAAACTGCCATGCCAACATCTCAGTAAACATGTATGCCCGACCATTATCGCAGTACCAGCTTAACATAGCGTCGTACGCCTGCTCAGCTATGTTAAGTTTATCCAGTAACCCCGATACAGTTTCCCGTTTCATACAGATTGCATGTGTCCCCCAGAACTGGCTGGCCCGCAGCACTCTGTCCGTTATAACCGCTACCTCGCCTCTATTCCTGGTACCTAAATGTAAAACTAACCAATCCTCCGGGACACCCCGATACCACCGGTTAAATAAATAATGAAACATCGGATTAAACGTTACATCATCCTCAAATATAACAAATTTATCATAGCCATCTGCATACGCTTTCGTGATTGCTTTCTTATGACTAAGCAAACACGCATACTCAGCAGCTTTACAGTTAACCGGCCAGTCAACTAACGTCTCGCTATCAATCGCATCAACCCGCTCCACATTCATACCCAGCTTCTTAAACTCAGCCAATACCCGAGACCATCTATCCGGTCGCCGTGCAAGGTTAATACAATAACATTGATTAAATAACTCGTTAAACAATTGCATATAACTTTTCTTTGTTAGTTATATGTTTCTCGTAATACGGATACATGTAACATTGTTTATGTATAGCTTCCCGGCCTAACAAAGGTGCCATCTTATCCATGTCCCAATAAAACTTTGTATCCCGAAAATCAGGGCCCCACTTCCAATCGTAAAACCTGTCCAGATACGGAAACTCAACCTTAGCTATCTCAAAATGATGCTCTGCCTTGCCATCCTTCCTGACAATACCACGCTCTGAATCTGTCTGTATCACCCTATGCTCACCTTCCAATACCTTCGGATTATAAACCCGAGCATGGCCGTAATCATTTATGCTAACCTTATCTTTATGATATAGTATCGCCCGTAGAAAGTATTCGCCTTCCTGATACCCAATCCCGCTAAACCGCTCGTCAAACATTCCTATCTGGTTAACTGCTTCAGGCCGCCATACCATAAACTGGTCGCCTGCACCTAACGTCATGAAATCCAGACCGTCCATCAGATAAACCAAGTCTGCATACCAATTCGATACCAGCTTTGTATCATTCTGAACGCAAACAACCATCTCACTCTCTGGATTAGTTAAATCTTTAAACCCATGCAGTAATGCCTGGTTCCAGTTCCGTGCTAGATGACCATGCGACCAGTCCGGCCTGACAACATTATGGAAAACCCTGTGGTCTATCCCTTCCAATAACGTATAATCAATGTTCAGGTTATCCGAATAATTGTTTATTATCGTTACCCTGACGTTATCCCTAGGAAACATTGATTCACTTAACGATTGTATAAACCAATCATTCAATATCTTATCGTTATCGTACGTAACAACGTACATATCAAATTTTCTTTTCATATCTCGATTAATGCCACGAGGCTGCCCAGTGATGTACGCATAATGTTTCTTCGGGTAATCGACTTAAATCGGTTAACCTTTCTTTTTCCCAGTATCCAATCGGATAAAAATAATTAGGCGGTAACATAAGTAATCTGGAATCAGATAACCTGGGTTTAAGTAATGAATATATCAGCCTGGGCCCGCTAAACTCCGGCGGGAACACTTTTCCTCCTTCATACCCCCTAACCCGGTCAGTTACAATATCTATAAATTCTTTTGTCCACCGAGCTTCCTTCTCTGAAAAAATAACTGCGCTGCCTGTTATACCATCCGACATACTTTCTATACCTAACACAACCTCGTAATCAGTCCAATACTCAACCGGAAACGGGTTAATAGGCTCAACATCCGTATCCAGATATAACCCGCCAAATTTATTCAGTATTACTACCCGGTAATAATCACTTATTACACTATACTTAAACCGTGTTAATTGCAGGTCTTCCTGCCAGATACCATGCTCTTTTAACAGTTCCTCTGACCACATGATAACCTCGCATTCTGGATTCAGTTTCTTTATCTTCTCACCGTACTGCCTGAACGTATCCGGTAACGGTTTATCGCCTACCCAGATTCGATGTATCAATCTCTTGCCCGATACCATCATACCTTAAACCTATCTAAAAACCTATACGGATAATCAGTGCAGACACCATATATTCCAGAGCTAACTATCTCGTCCAGCTCCGGCAACACATGGATAACCTTATCAGATACTAAATCACCCCGATAACTCCAAATCCAACCTTTACTGGTCAATGCATACGAATCATTCGCATTATAAAATACATTCGCTTTTTTCTTTCTTAATAACCTATCAAAAGCTTCACCATTCTTAGCATGAAGCCAAAACCGGTTATTTAACAACCATTTCAAATCTACACTAAACTCTGGATTATCATGACCCAGATACCAGTTATCCAATGTATACCAGACATCCAGCTCCACATCAAACGGGGTCTCTTTCAGTACATGCTCAATAAACCCCGGAAGATTCTCTTTCCGAAGGCTTCTGCCTTCCAAGTTGCCCCTATGCGCTATTATCTTCATAACCCTATTCCAACATAAAACTATAAAAAGCAGGGAAGGCATTATTACCCGCTTTTTTGGCCTTCCCTGCCGGTCAAAGTTCAAACCAACAAAAACTTTGACCTATCCTTCCCGTGCTTTTCTTCCTGCTTACCACTAACCCAACCGCTGTCCTATCGTTTCTTTCCTTCCCGCTTTTCCTCACCTGCTATCCTCCCCGGCAAAAGCCGTATCATCTAAATTAAACGCCTGCTAACTCTGTATCATTAAAATTATCTAAAAAAGATTCAAGGTCTTCCGGTGTACCTAACCCCGCCATTTTATCCACATCAAATATGCCTATCCGTAACCCTGATTCAATCGCCTCGTTAAACACCGGACATACATAAAACTCGCCTTTAACCCGTATATCTTTCCGTATCATCTGTTTAGCAAACCTGACATAGTCCCGGCCATACCGCCACCAATAAATACCCACCGTTGCATACTCGCTAATAACCTCTTTCTCGGCTACCCGTGTCACTATACCATTATCATCCACGGCTGCATACGACCATTTAGTTTCCGATGCCCTGAACGTTAAAATACAAGCATCCAGACCATTTTTATCTACATGCTCGAAAAACTTTTCTTTGTTCCATTCAATATACTGGTCCGAATTAACAATCATCAATTCTTTATCATCATTTATAAATTGTTCGGCCAGTAACGTTGTGCAACAGGCACCTTCTGTCAAGCCGTCAACCAGTTTAATCCTAAAACTATTTACCAGCTCCCTAAGCGTTTCATACATGCCATACTCCCTGATATGTGCCCGCTGGACTAAAAATATGTATCTGCCGTCCAAATCAAGACTATCAACTACAACTTGTATCATAGGCCGACCAGCAACGTCTATCAACGGTTTAGGTAGCTCATACCCACTTTCTTTAAACCGGCTACCGGCACCGGCCATCGGAATCAATATATTTATATCTTGTTCTCGGCCAGCAGACATGCTTTCCATGTACGGATTAAATAACGATTCTGTTATCTCGGCCGGGCCTTGTACGATACATACATGAGAGCCCGACCGGCGGGCCGATGTTATCCCTACATACGAATCTTCAACCACAACCGTTTCAGCAGGCCCAACACCTAACCGTATCATGGCCAGCATATACATCTCAGGACTAGGTTTAGGGCTCTTTACATCTTCGTTTGATATGATAACGTCCCAATCACGAAAAGCCGAGTTAGCTATAAACGTGTCTACCGTAGCTCGGATACAATTACTGCATAATCCCAGTCGATAACCTAACCCTTTCAAATACCGTAATACACCTGCAATATCATCTTCTTCTTTTAATCCGAGCTCTTTAAACCGGATAGCCGTTAATTCCCGTTTCTTCTTTAAAACAACCTTTGATTCCGAATCAGTTAACCGGCCAGCCGCCATTAAATTAGCCACTTTAACGGCGCTGGGTAGCCCGTCAAACGATTTTAAATGCTCAGGTAGAGGTATAATGCCTTCCGGGCCTTTAACGGATTCCAAGGCCGAATTAAACGTCTCGTAATGTAAACCTTTGGTATCGACCAGCACACCATCCAAATCAAATAAAATTACTTTAATCATACTATTCTAAAATGCCATATTCATTGGTATTGTACGCTTTATCTACGTATACCATGCTCCGGTTATACGCCAGACACATCTTCCGAGTAAAATTGATGCCATCGTTCACCTGAAACTTAATATGGTCCAGACAAGGCCGAACACCTAGTAATCCCCGCTCCTGCATCCATTGTAAAGTCAAACCCTCATAATCACTGCTGCCAGTCATAATCTTATCCGTTATCCATGTACCATATTCACCCCGCCAATCACTACCCCGTAACAAAGTTCCATGATTCCCAAACGTACTATAAACCCGAACTCTACGGCCTAACCAATCCAAATCTTTGCCAGCCGATTCCAAAGTCGCATCTATACTACTCTTAGGAAACTGCGACTGTAAATGCCCGCTAAATATCTCCGGCCTATCCTTCATCACTGTTTCCATGTAATAATCCATTAACCGTGACCATCCCTCCATCACAATATAATCATCATCAAAATCTAAATTCCAATCCGATTGTTTCTCTTCAAATACATGTTTTAATACTTTAATGTGATTCTTTGCATAACCAATGTTGCAACTACCTGCCAGTACATGATAATTAGCTCTACCTGATAAAACATCATTTATTACTTTAACCGTGGCATCCTGATTCCGTGACCAGTCTACCGATACATAAAATAACCAGTCTATCCTGCCTTTATCCCGCACAATACTTTGTAACGTTTTGCGCAGTATCTCCGGTCGCCCGCAAGCTTTTATCGTAACCGTCTTAATCATTACCCATCAAACTTAGCCCTTGGTCATGCAGGCTAAACCGGCTAAACACCGTTATATCATCGTCCGACAGTACATTTGCGAACTTAGGATATATATCAAATAATCCACCACTTAGTATAACCGGTTTGTCGGCCATCCCTGTACATTTTAATACCTCAAACAAGAAAGTCTGTTCCATAACCCATAGCACACTCGATGCAAACTTAACCGGATATGTATTAGGTATGGTTTTATATGATTCGGCTTTGACAGGCACACCATGTAACATCTCCTGAATTAACCAGCCTGTATACTTCACATCCGGCTCTGTATCATCTTCCCCAACTACATCCTGTAACCAAGTTAAAAAATCCCATGCTGGCGGGCTCTCCATTAACGCCCGACACGCCTCCAAATAATCGGTAAACCGTGCGCTAACATCCTCACAAACACCTTTTACCTCTCTATCCTTAGTAATTAAATATGCACTAACCTGACCGTCAATAGGTATCTCAATGCTCCAAGCATAATCAAACCCCGACCGTTCCATCAAACTCCACACAAAATTATTTATCATACTTTACCTTGCTGCGATATAACATTACATTATTTGTTTCTACAACCCTATACAAACTATTCCCTGTTTCTACTAATTCCCAATCCTTACCATCCGTTGACCTTTCCAAATCACCTTCAAAAATTAAATAATTATCCTTGAAATCTATCCATGGTCTCCTAACATAACTAAACCGAACCGGTGTCCATCTATGCTCCCCGCTATTCCATTCTATCACTAACCGTTTATTATCCGTATAAACTAAATCTAAATTTATACAATAATCAAACGATGTTTCATGAATAAATTCTAAATTAACAGGTAAACGTACCTGCCTTAAATTAGAAACCCCATAAAAAGCCCTTTCATCTATACGACTAACCGAATCGGGCAGATAAATAACCGCTATCCCCAGCCGATTGCAAAATACATCCCGCCCTATCACATTAACCCCAGCAGGAACAATAACAACCCTGCTATCCCCCGAATACCCAGTCAAAACTACCTGACCAACATCATTAGTCATACAAGTAAAAGTATCCTTACCAAAAACGCTCCATATACATACTAATAAAAATAAAACAATTATTTTCTTCATATCTCAACTCCATTTCTATATTCTTTCTTTATATCTGACCAACCCTTAGATTGCCACGATAAAATAGGCCGAATAACATAACTCATGCCTAACCGATGCCGACGACCCATAACAACATCTACCTGACCATGCCGACCATCCATCTCATGCAATAACTCCTTTGCAACCTGTGTTTTCATGCCGTACCCGTGCGCTTCCAAACCAAACATACTCCTATATATGTTGCCTGTCACATGCTCATCCTCTTCAACCCACATCTCGTACCCAGTTGATACTATCTCCCACGGCTCCGGTAAATCCAGCAATACGTTGTTTACCTTGTCTTTATAACCTTGTGCAAGCTCAACATCATCTTCAAATACCCAGAACGACTCTACACCTAAATCTATTGCCCGTAGCCAACAGCGCCGGTGACTCAGTAAACATCCATACTCCCATTTAGTTAACCGGCCACCATCCTCATCATCTATATCCCGTAACAACCCATTTAAATTATTCTTTATTTTATCACCGTCAATAGCCGGTATCCTTTCTATAAAGATACCTTCCCGCCTAAACTCTTCCGTTACCCTTTTCCATCTATCCTTACGCTTCGTTAAATTTATACAAAATACCGTGCTAAACAATTCATCAAACATACTACTACCTGTCTCTTTACTGCCTTTCTAATACCAAAACAGTCCATTTACTGCCTATACCTTTAAACTTAGATTTAACTAATCCTTTCCGCTCTAAAACCGATACCAGCATCGGCGTGCTAACCAGTATCCGTAACTCAACCTTATCCACATCATATAAATCATAATAATCATTTATAATCGTATTGCATAATATCTCGCTTATACCTTGTCCTTTAAACGATTGTACCACAAACGGATACGACTCAAACTTAATGTTATCCGCATACGAAAAAACACCGCCTGTTACCTTATCGCCTTGTTTACATATATAACTTAGCTTGCACCGGTTAACCGGTATACCTTCCCGACTGGCCTCGCCATAAAGTAACTTCGAATCATCAACACTAAACACATGCGCCGAAATACCCTGCTGTACATTAACTATATCAAACGATTCCATAATATCTTAAACTCTGGAGTACAGCCTATCTCCCAGCAGATTCAACATCTTAATTGCTACACTATCAATAGCCAACCCATAACAGATAACTAAATCTTTAATGTTACCTACCCCTATCAAACCAGTTAACATCCCCTGATAATCTAAACCTTGTATCCCTTCTATTACATCCAGTAAACTGCTATCCATGTTACCTACCTTAACCGACTGGTCATATAACAATTCACTACGGGTTATCACGCAAGCCCTAATACTAGGCCGGACTGAATAAATCGCTGCTGCAAATATGCTTTCCTTCGGCGGGTCAATCCGACCATCGGCATCCATCCGTAAACTTTTCAGGTTACAATGATTAACCCGACTGTATAACCGCCCGTCCAATTCCATCGCCGGACAGGTGCCAGCCCCCGATATAATAAATCTACCGTCATATAACGATTTGGATACATGCCCAAAACTAGTCGCATACTTGTCCGAGATGCCTATGATACACCTGTTCCGTAACGATAACCGAATCAATTCCAAGTCTTGCCATGAATCAACCGGTAACGTTACCGTCCGTTTAAATCGTATATCTAACCTACTAAACATACCCTAAATTTTAGGGCATAAAACATATCGTTAAATAGTTAAATGCCCTAAAAATTGTCATAATTTATATGGGTAACCTATTCCTCATCCTCTTCATCCTCTTCCTCGAAGTCTTCTTCCTCGAAGTCTTCTTCCTCGAAGTCTTCTTCCTCCACACCTTCACCCTCGCTGCCTATATCTCCCTCTTCCTCGAAGTCTTCTTCCCCGCCCCCGAAATCTTCAGCCGAATCTTCCGGCAACAAAGGTAACGGTTCCCAGTAATCTACATCGACTACTCCATCATCACCTGTAAAGGTCTCATCTTCCGGCGACCATGTCGCAAGCTCAAACTTACCATCGCTAACAACTAAATACTGGCCCGGTGCAGTCGGCGATACATTGTCAAACTCACGAAAATAACCTACCCTAGACGTATCATCCTCACCTTCATCCTCGAAGTCTTCTTCCTCGAAGTCTTCATCCTCAAAGTCTTCAAAGTCCTCGAAGTCTTCCACATCCATCTCACCTGGAATCGGCTCAGTAGGGTCAATATCATCTTCAAACGGTACATCCGCCTGAAAATCATCATCAAAACGATTCTCTAAATCATCGTCTTCC
>Ga0265293_10008365_pt1 | contig 15364 bp, 10 predicted proteins | sample Munlanlewell138R_FD_192505 | JGI IMG/M metagenome (GOLD analysis project Ga0265293, IMG submission 192505) | Leachate microbial communities from a municipal landfill in Southern Ontario, Canada - Leachate well 138R | ecosystem: Engineered > Solid waste > Landfill > Unclassified | place: Canada...
CTGATCTGCTGGACCTGTCAGAAATTTTGGCAAGAGCTGTTGAGTATAATGCTACTTGCATAGTCGGGCCTTCTGATCTGGTCAAAGATAAGGATCTAACTATGATTGATATCAGCTAGAGAAGTTTAAAAAACAAGACCGGGGCATAATCCGGACATGAGAAAGGGTCGCCATCGGGCGACCCTTTCTTTCGCTGTCAGTTTAACTTATGGCGGAGGGCAAGAGATTCGAACTCTCGATACCATCTCTGGTACACACGATTTCCAGTCGTGCTCCTTCAGCCAGCTCGGACAACCCTCCGTTTAAGTCATTCCTTTACAGCCACACGATTGTATCACGTCAGATTTGACAGTGTCAAACGGATATTAGCCGACGACTATATTAACCAGGCGCTTAGGCACAATAATCCATTTCCGTACTGTTTTTCCGTCAAGCCAACTCTCAAAGTCGTTCAGCGAACTTACGATACCCTTGATATCGTCCTCGCCGGCGTCACCCGGTATATGGATGCGTTCTTTAATGCGTCCATTGACCTGAATAGCAATTTCTATTGTATCCAAATCCAGGGCAGACTCATCATAGCTCGGCCAGCCGGACAGGAAAATGGACTGATCATGGCCCATCTGCTGCCAGAGTTCTTCAGAGAAATGTGGTGCAAAAGGAGCCAGAAGTTTCAGGAAGTCTCTCAGCACATGTAAGGTCAGCTCCGGTTTGGCCTGTGGAGTTTTACTGTATTTTTGCAAAGCATTCAAGAGCTCCATCAGGCGAGCCACGGAAGTATTGAACTGGAAGCGCTCAGCGTCCTTTGTGACCTCTTTGATGCTATGGTGGCGGATACGATTCAATTCTTTATCGTCTGCACTGAGTTCTTCAGGAAGCCTCGGTATAAGTGAGCTTGTAAGTTCATCCGTGGTGTAACTTTCAATACGCTGTACAAAACGGGCAATAGCGCGAAGGCCATCATCGCTCCAGGGGCCTCCTTCTGTGTAGGCAAAGCCGAAAGCCAGATAAAGACGGAAAACATCGGAGCCATAAGCTTCTATATAAGGATCCGGAGAAATAGTATTGCCCCGTGATTTTGACATTCTGTTGCCATCCGGACCCAGTATTACGCCCTGGTGCACCAGGCGGGTGAAGGGTTCGTCAAAGTCGAGATAGCCCAGATCGCGCAGGACCTTGGTAATAAAGCGCGCGTAAAGCAGATGCATGGCGGCGTGTTCTGCACCGCCGATATATATATCAACCGGGCACATCCGATTGACTTTATCGCTGTCGAAAGCGGCCTTATCGTTTTTGTTATCCACAAAGCGGAACATGTACCAGGAAGAGCAGACAAAGGTATCCAGAGTGTCCGGGTCGCGCCGGGCGGGCCCGCCGCAGACAGGGCAAATTGTATTAATGAAGTCTTCTGCTTTTGCCAGCGGGGATTGTCCGTCCGGTTTGAATTCCACATCGTAAGGAAGTTCAACCGGCAGCTGATCCTCAGGAACGGGCACGGTACCACATTTATCGCAGTAGATAATCGGAATAGGAGTGCCCCAATAGCGTTGACGTGAAACCAACCAGTCCCGTAAACGGTATTGAATGGTTTCTTTACCACAATTGTTCTCGCTTAGCACTCTGACAATGGCTTTTCTGGCGTCGGAGGAAGCCAGACCGCTGTGGTTGCCACTGTTGACTAGGACGCCATCTTCGACAAAGGCTGCATCCGATACCTGCCACTCATCATTCTCATCTTTCGGACGGATGACCGTGCGAATAGGAAGCCCGAAGGCACTTGCAAACTCGTAGTCGCGTTCATCGTGAGCAGGAACAGCCATGACGATACCGGTGCCGTACTGAGCGATGACATAATCAGAGGTCCAAAGTTCCACCTTTTCACCGGTCAGAGGGTGGACAGCATAAGAACCGGTGAAAACGCCGCTCTTTTCCCTGGTCACCGACTGACGTTCGATTTCGCTCAAGTGTGCGGTTTTTTCCCGATAAGCCTCTACGGCTGCACTGCACTCAGCAGTGATAAGGGAGTCAAGTAAATCGTGCTCAGGTGCGATAACCAGATAGCTGACGCCATATAGTGTGTCAGCCCTGGTGGTGAAAACACTGAGTGTCAGTTCTTCACCGTCAAGATAAACTTTTTCACCATCTATTTCCACGCCGAATTTAATCGTCGCACCTTCAGAACGGCCGATCCAATTGGTTTGTATCTTCTTAGTTTTGTCAGGCCAGTCCAGATCATCCAGGCAAGTCAGTAACTCTTCAGCATAATCCGTGATACGGAAAAACCATTGGGTCAGATTGCGTTTGACAACTTCGTTGTGGCAGCGTTCGCAGGTGCCGTCACTTTCGACCTGCTCGTTGGCTAACACGGTGAGGCAGCTGGGACACCAGTTGACAGGTGCCTTCTTGCGATAGGCAAGATTGTTTTTATAAAGCTGCAGGAAAAGCCATTGATTCCAACGATAATAATCAGGATTGCAAGTTGCAAGCTCAGCGTCCCAGTTAAAGAGTCCGCCGATTTCCTTAAGCTGTCCTCGCATGCTGTTGATGCTGTCGTTAGTGCTGTCCTGAGGATGGATTCCGGTGGCTATGGCGTAGTTTTCCGCCGGCAGGCCAAAAGCGTCGAATCCCATGGGCTGGAAGATCTCACGGCCCTGCATCTTTTTCATGCGTGCATAAGTATCCGACAGGGCGTAGTTGTACCAGTGACCGACGTGTAGTTTAGCGGCTGAGGGGTAGGAAAACATCTCCAGGACATAGAGCTTGTCTGCTATACGTTTTTCATCAAAAGCTGCTAAATTGCTTTCATCCCATTTTTTTTGCCATTTGCGGTCAATTTCCTTGGAGTAGGACATAGTACTTCCTCTTTTCATAATTATAAAAACTAAAAATTAATAGTTGGCTTTAAATTTTACGCCACTGATCAGGATAGCACAAACAAATAGCGCAGGAGAGCCACTATACCCAGACTGAGCGGGAAGATGGCATAGCGCAGGAGTCGCGTTTTCCCAGTGTTGTTTGCTGGACCGAGGGGAGAAAGGACTGCCGGCAAGAAGACCAGGAGGGAGTAAAAATATGTAGGGTTAGCGTTATTGCGATAAAGAACCAGCTCAATCAAATAATAGACAGTATTAAGGCCGAGTAAAAGCAGGAAGGCGCGCAGCAAGTGTTTTTCACGTTGAAAGATGGATTTCCGTACCAGCTTGACAAAAGCTGTCCGATTAACAAAATCATCTTCTTCCGGATCTGTATCGAAAGGATCGATCAAAGCCAAATAGAAACAGGCTGTCAGGAGAATTCCGTAGATGGAAAAGATGAAATTCATACGCCAGCCGGCGTAGATGGAAATAATCATTGTTACGATTCCAAGGAGCAGACCCAGCCAGGGCGGCAGATTATAACTGCCCGGTTGCATTGATTTGTAGTAAGGACGTGGATCAGAGGAATTGCCGTTATTTGTTTCCAACCTCATAACGAGCATATATGAGCTGCCCAGTGCCAGAGTAAGACCCGTTATGAAACCAAGGGCAGCGGCATAAGTGAAAACAACATTGCGGGTGGGGAAGCTTATTTCCAGGAAACATTCAGCTAAGATCAGTATCAGCTCGACACTGAAAGCTGTTAAGGTCAGACGAAGAAAATACTTAAAAATGTTGTGCGTGTATGTCAGGCCCCTGGCCAGAAGCAAGGCGAAGATTGCAAATGCGACTATGCCCAGGATATTTGCTGCGTATAAAAAGGCTGCCGGCAGGAGGGGGGAGAGAAAGATTGCAAGAAAACTTATAAATGTTAATATGTGGCCTATGACACGAAGCACTTTTTTCCTCAAATACAACTTGTTTAACGTTTGGATAAGATCTAGAATGTTATAGTGTTCCTTGCTCTAAACTGCGATTTATTGTATCATGACGCTGCCCGAATCACAATTTAGAGCGATATTCCGGAATTTCATTTTTTAAACAATTCCGCAGGTGTTATGATATTTTTCAAACTGGAAATTTTAAGCAGCAGCAAAGATAGAGCATTGCGTCATCAGGAGCAAAAATGGGTCTTGGACTTAATATAGGTATTGATCTCGGCACAGCCACAGTTTTAGTTTATGTAGAGGGCCGGGGCATAGTTTTGCGGGAACCCGCAGTGGTAGCAATTAACACAAAAACAGGGAGAGTGTTGGCAATAGGTGAGGAAGCGAGCCTGATGCTGGGACGGACTCCTGATATTGTTCAGGCGATACGCCCCTTACGCGATGGAGTTATTTCAGATTTCCGCATTACGGAGCTTATGCTGAAGGAATTTATCGGTCGCGTTAATACCGGATTTCTGGCAAAATATTTTAAACCGACCATCGTGGTCTGTGTTCCCAGCGTAATTACACCGGTGGAGCAAAAGGCAGTTGAAGATGCCTGCCGCCATGCCGGGGCCAAGGATGTATATCTGATCAGAGAGCCGGTGGCAGCAGCTATCGGGGCAGGCATAGACGTAACTTTAGCAAGTGGAAGCATGGTTATAGATATCGGCGGAGGTACCACCGATATTGCCGTGATTTCTATGTGCCGCCCTGTATTTGATGAATCTATTAAAGTTGCCGGCGATAAGTTTGATGAAGCTATCATTAAATACATTCGTCGTAAACATAACGTTTTAATTGGCGAGCAAACAGCTGAAGAATTGAAAATAAACATTGGCTGTGCGTATCCCCGTGAAGAGGAACTTTCGATGGAAGTAAGGGGACGCAACCTGGTTACAGGTATGCCGGCAATCTTAACGATAAGCTCCACAGATATGTTGGAGGCGTTGGAGGAACCCGTCAGTTCAATTTTTGAAGCTATCCATTCAGTATTGGAGAGTACCCCGCCCGAATTAATGGCGGACGTATCCCATCGCGGCATTGTAATGACCGGTGGCGGATCCCTGCTTTACGGCTTGGACCGCATGTTGGCGACGCGTGTAGGTATCGAGGTCCTGGTAGCTGAGGATCCGGTATCCTGTGTTGCAGTCGGCACCGGGCTTGCTCTTAACATTATGGATCGGTTCAGCGAGATGGCGGACGATTAGAGACTTGTTTTCTCAAAATTATAGAAAAATAGAATATTAGGAGCATTTATGTCCCAAATCGATTTCAAGGGTAAAACGAAGCAAGACCTTGTCACAATTGCGCACTTGTCTAATTTGCTGACGCCGCGTGATACCAGCAGGATGACAAAGCAGCAACTGGTTGATTTTTTGACAACTGTTGCGGATGAAGCAGAGGTGGCCGGAGTCAACAAGGCTTCGGAAGAGGTGCAGGAAGAAGAAAAACTGCCCGTAACCCGCACTAAGGCTTCAAAGAGCAAGACAGCTGCAAAAAAAGATACAGCAAAGGATGCTGAAGCCGAACCGGTGGAAGAAATTGAAAAGAGTGATAGCTCTGAAAAAGAGAGTGGGGACAAGCAAGAGGATCCGGTCACTGAAGATGAAACCGTAAACGAAAAACCCAGGCGCAGTCGGAAAACCGGCTCTAAAAGCAGCTCAAAACGTCATCAGGCAAACAAAACAGATGAAGTTGAAAAGAATATACAGGGAAACAGCCGGGAACTGCTTCCGCCTCAGGATCCGGAGGATGTGGAAGCGATAATTGCAGATCTTGAAAATGAAAGTGTTGGCGGATCTGCAGAAGATGCCGGCGTTGATGAGAAAGAAATAGTTACAGGTATCCTGGAAATAATGCCGGAGGGCTATGGCTTCCTGAGAGTAGAGAACTATTTACAAAGTAATTTCGATATTTATATTTCACCACAGTTTATTCGCAGATTTCACCTGCGTACCGGCGATCTGGTTAAGGGACCGGCACGACCGCAACGTGATAATGAACGCTACAGGGCACTTTCTTTTATCGATACAGTCAATGATATGCCCCCTGAACAGATGAAGAGAAGACCTGCTTTCGACCGTCTGACTCCGATTTATCCCAATGAGCGTTTTAAGCTCGAGACAGATCGAAATGAATTATCTACCAGGATTATTGACTTGGTTTCCCCCATCGGCAAAGGTCAGCGCGGTATGATCGTTTCTCCGCCAAAAGCAGGTAAGACCATGTTGCTGCAGAAGATAGCCAATGCTATCGCACAAAACAATCCGGAAGTTAAACTCATGGTGCTTCTGATTGATGAACGTCCTGAAGAAGTTACGGACATGCAGCGCTCGATCGAAGGTGAAGTTGCATACTCCACCTTTGACCGCACCCCCGAGAATCACGTGAAAATTACCGAGCTGGTTTTAGAACGTGCCATGCGCCTGGTCGAGCTGGGCCATGACGTGGTTATTTTGCTTGACAGTATTACCCGGATGGGCCGTGCCTATAACTTAACCATTAATCCTACCGGTCGTACACTGTCCGGCGGACTTGATCCGGGAGCTCTCTATGGTCCTAAACGCTTTTTCGGAGCAGCCAGAAATATCGAACATGGTGGAAGCCTGACTATTATCGCTACCGCACTGATTGATACAGGTTCACGCATGGATGAAGTTATTTTTGAAGAATTTAAGGGCACCGGTAACATGGAGGTCATCCTCGACCGCAAACTGGCTGACAAGCGTATCTTCCCGGCTATCGATATTGTTAAATCAAGCACGAGACGTGAGGAACTGCTCCTGTCAGAGCGCGAACTGGATGCTGTCTGGTCTCTGCGTAAAGCCTTCGGTCAGCTGGAAACCCCGGCAGTAACCGAAACCATGATCAGCCTCTTAATGAAGACTCGTGATAATGATCAATTTATCTCTTCGATCAATGTATCCTTCAGCGATCGTTCTCTCTTTGAAGCAATGCGCGGAACATCTAAGGGAAACGGCAACTCGAACGGAAACAATAACAGAAGCTAAATCCCGGTCTGCATTGTGCTAAGTCAATGCCTGCCTGACTCATGATCAACTAAGCCTATCGGTGTTTAGAAAGAGTGCATACCTGACAAAAAGGAGGCGCCTGATGTCAATATTCAAATCCAGGAACAAAGTCGACTATTTCGGTCTCTTGTTAAACTTAAGTGAATATTCGATTAAGGCGGCAAATTTGCTTGAAGAGAGCCTGCTTGATTATGATCATGAAAAACTGCCGGAATTGCTGATGGAAATCCACGAAATTGAGCACACGGCAGACCTTGTCCTGCGCGATCTGAATCACAAACTGGCCAGGCGCCATTCACATCCACTGAAAAAAGAAGATATCAGCAACATCTCTTATCTCATAGATGAGGTGACGGACAGAACTGAAGATATTCTGATGCGCTTTGACTTGTTTAACGTGCAAAAGCTTCGCAGCGAAGCACTGGAGTTTGCCAAACTGATTTCCCGCGGCAGTGTGACGATGGCCAGCATGTTGGAAAAGTTCAGAAACTTTAAAACTTCTCTGTTGGTAAGGGAGAGTATTGTTGAAATAAATGATATTGAAGAAGAAGGCGACAATCTCTACGCGAGTTCTATCCGCCGCCTTTACAGAGAGAGCAGCGATCCGATTGAGACCATTGCCTGGACTGAAATTTTCTATCGCTTTGAAAGATGCTGTGACAGTTTAGAAGAGCTTGCCCAATACGTAGAAATTGTTATCATAAAAAACACTTAAACTTCAGCAGGTCGTCCTGAGTTTCGGACCGGGACCAAAAAACACAGGGTACGGAAAAACATCAGGATTTGTCACGGCTGAGTTTTTGTAATATCATTCATATGTCAGGGGAGTCGTAATACGACTGAGAGGACCTAGAGTCGACCCTAGAACCTGATCCGGGTAATGCCGGCGGAGGGAGTACTAATCCGTGTTTTCTTCAAAAAAAGATGAGCCTTATAAACAAAAGCTAATGCATGCGCTTAAGCTGATTTTGCCGCCTGTGATTTTTATCCTGCTCCTGCTCTTGTTACTGCAGCTTTTAGCGGACAGTGGAATCATAAAAAGCTTTGTCCTGCCGGCGCCGAGTGCCGTATTTCATTCTCTTACTGCAGATATGCCACTCTTTGGCCCGCATATACTGCAAACACTCAAAATAGCCTTGCTTGGTTTTGTGCTGAGCATGATCGTGGGTATGCTTTTTGCCCTCCTGATGTTTCGCTTCAAAAACGTTTATCGCATATTCTATCCCTTGGTGGTTGCCTCACAAACGATACCGACCATGGTAATAACGCCGGTAATTGTATTGATTCTCGGCTACAGTGACTTACCAAGGTTGTTTGTGGTGGTTCTGACTTGTTTCTTCCCGATCACGATTAGCCTTTTCAGAGGCTTGCGCTCAGTTGACAGCGACCTGCTGAGACTGATGCAGACCATGGGAGCCGGCAGCTGGGATACCATGCGGCACGTGCTCCTGCCGGCAAGCATGCCGCAGTTATTCTCCGGCCTGCGGATTTCCGCTACTTACAGTGTGATGTCAGCTGTTTTAGCCGAATGGTCGGGCGGAGGTGATGGACTCGGCATACTCATGTTGCGCAGCAAACGCTCCTTTCGTTTCGACCGCATGTTCGCTGCAGTCATACTGATCATCGTGTTAAGCCTGGCGTTTTACGGGACAGTTATATTGCTGGAACGTATCATGATGCCATGGCAGCACTCCTTGAAACAGAAAAGAAAAAATGTGGGCGGCAAAGTGTTGGCTTTGCTTTTAATCTTACTGCTTCTGCCTTTGCCGGCTTGCGGGAAGGCTCCTGATGGAGTAGAAGAACTGCAGGAGCTGACTTTTGCACTCGACTGGACACCGAATACCAATCACAGCGGATTGTATCTGGCGCAGGAACGCGGTTACTATGCTGAGGAAGGTTTAAACATTACTTTCCGTGAGTCCGACATGAATTTTATCGAGATGGTTGCTAACGGCACCGCCGCTTTCGGAATTGCATCGCAGGAACAGGTTTTGCAGGCCAGGGCTTCTTCTGCAAAGATTCCGGTTGTAGCTATCGCTGCCTTGCTCCAGCACAATACTTCCGGTTTTGCGTCGGCTGCAAATCGCGGCATTGAATCACCGCAGGATTTCGAGGGACATATTTACAGCGGCTGGGGCACCGAACTGGAACTGGCTTTTATCCGCTCTCTGATGGAAAAAAGTAATGCCGATTATGGTCAGGTAGAAATTATAAACCAGTCCGCCTCCAACTTTATTGCCAGCATGGAGACAGAAGCAGATTTTGCCTGGATCTATTATGGCTGGGATGGAGTGAACTGTGAACTCCAGGACTATCCGATTAATTTCATTCTTTTAGGGGATATTGATGAGCGTCTGGATTTCTATTCACCGGTTCTGATCACAAGTGATGAACTGATTGAAAGTGATCACGAGCTTGTGGAGAGATTTCTTCGCGCTACACGACGCGGATATCTGGACGCCATCGCAGATGCCGATGCTGCAGTTGCAGCTTTGATGAAGGCTGCACCGGAGCTTGATCCGGTTCTCTTGCTGGCAAGTCAGGAATGGCTGAATAATGAAAGTGAAAAGTCTTCTGAAGCCTGGGGATCTATGCTGGCTGAAAGGTGGGAAAACTTCGCCCTCTGGATGAGTGAAAACAATCTCCTGGAAGAAGATTTAGATGTGAACGCTGCGTATTCGAATGAGTTTCTGCCGGAGGAATAGGGAAGAGTGATGAGTAGGCTTTTGTTGTCCTGTAAGAATATACACAAAAGTTATGATGGCATGCCGGTGCTAGAGGATATCTCACTGGAGCTTCATCGTGGCGAGATTGTAGCAATCCTCGGCAAGAGCGGCAGTGGAAAATCTACCCTGTTTAACCTGCTTGCCTGCCTTGATACTCCTGACAGCGGTCAGATAAACCACCATGCCCGTGTGGGCTATATGATGCAAAAAGATCTTTTGCTCGACTGGAAGACAGTTCAGGATAATATCGCCTTACCTTTGCTCTTACGGTCGGTGCCCAAGGATGAGGCCAGGGCGACTGCCAGGAAATATATGCCGGTTTTTGGTCTTGAAGGTCTGGAAGATCGCTGGCCGGCTACCTTGTCCGGTGGCCAGCGCCAGCGTAGTGCCCTGTTGCGCACCTGGCTTTACTCACAGGAACTGATGCTGCTGGATGAACCTTTCTCAGGTCTGGATGCACTGACACGGGAAGCCCTCTACGAGTGGCTGCTGGAACATAAGGAAGAACTGGGCCTGTCTATTCTTCTGATCACACATAGCATTGAGGAGGCTATGTTGCTGGCGGACCGCCTTTACATCTTGCAGGGAGAATTACCCTCGCGCCTAAGTCTGCCGATCGAAATTCCCCGGACAGAATCCTCCTCACCCGAACAGATTATGGAGCGCGAAAAGCTTCGCGGGCAAATCCGTGCCGGCCTGGTCGATTGATGAATAATTCTGTGCCTGGCACCAATTCATGCAGAAATAAGTTATATTTAAGTCAAAGGAGTCGAGATGTCGTATTTGAATTCTGTTTTATTCATTTTTACAGATCAGGCTGCCTGGCTTAATGAAGTTGTTATTCTGTTAGCTATCGGTTTGCTTTTGCTGCTTTTACGCAATCATATCAGCAGGGGGATCTGGCACTTTGTTCTTGCCCGCTACCGCAAGCGGAATAATGATCTTTATCTGAGCATGCGTGATCCGCTGGTCCGACCACTGGGCATATTGCTCCCCGCACTTGTCTTCACTACCGCCCTGTATCAGGTTAAAGCTATACCGGACCCTTATTTCACTTTCCTTATAAAGCTGGCCGATACCGCTACCGCCATGGTCGCTTTCTGGCTCTTGATCAGTGTTGTGACCTCTTTTGGCCTTGTCATGGTGAAAGAAAGCAAAGAAAAAGATTCTAAAACCTCACCCGCTGCCATCAGCCTGTTGGCGTCTACAATACGGGTTGGGGTTGTAATTGTTGCAGTCTTTGTCATCCTTTCCTTCTGGGTGAGGAATCTTTCGGGCATTATCGCCGGTGTCGGCATTGGCGGTCTGGCTATAGCTCTGGCTGCACAGGACAGCATTGCCAACGCTTTTGCCAGCCTTATGATCCTCTTCGACCGCCCCTTTGAAGTCGGCGATTGGATTGAAACTCCTGATGTTTCCGGTACTGTCCTTTCGATTGGACTGCGTTCGACCAGAATCCGCCCTCTTGACCAGACTTTTGTGACCATTCCTAACAGCAAGCTGGCTTCCGCCGTTATATTCAATGGCAGCCTGCGGAAGAAACGACGAGTTGATCTAACGATGCTGCTACCCTGGACGCTGTCATTTGACCGTATGGAAGCGTTTCGCGGGGACGTTATTGAGCTTCTGTCACAACATGAAAAGATCGAGCCGGCCAGCTACATGGTCTATTTCTCTGAACTACCCAGGGAAGGTGTGAAACTGTCGCTCTATTTCTATGGGCCGGCTGACCATGTCGAGACGATAAAAGTTCGCAATGAAATAAACATGTCGATTTTGAAGCTGGCGGAAAAACACGAAATCAGTTTTCAGGGGCAGATTTTGTACAGCCTCCCGCAAGATGCTTCAGAAAAGCCCACGTTGTAGGCGGCAGGAGTTTTTCTGCAGCTGAATAATTCTTATTTTTCAAAAATTCACGTACGCGGGAAGCACTGACTGCTTCTCCATTCTGGCGCAGCCGCTCTATTACGCGAAGTTCAATTCCAAGATCAGCCAGTTCCCGACTCAAAACCCGGTTATAGAAATTGGTAATAGCTGAAAGGGGCTCACTGCCGACAAAGCGTATACTGATGCCAAGATGTTGAGCTATTCGCGTGAAGAGCGCAGCATCAAGTTCGGCTTCATCGTTTAAAAAAAGAGAATTCTCGTCCAGCTCTGAGGGCGGATAGAAATAGGAGGGAAAGCTGGCTGTGGAAACGGCGTAGGGGCCACCGGCTGCGGTAAGAACCTGCGGTAGATCGGCGCAGCCGAGCCTGACCATTTCAAATCGCTGGTCAAAGGTAAAGCCATTGTCAGACTCGTCGGAGAGAACCAGCAGCAAGAGTTGATCACATTCCTTCAAGGCTGATTCGACCAGAAAACGATGGCCTTTGCTGAAGGGGTTGGCGTTCATGACAATAGAGGCCCGTCGTATCGGACTTGTAGCAGGTGAAGGCAAGTTATTAAAATCAGCTTCCAGTTTTTTCAAGAAATCAAGGAAGAGAGCGGCGCTGTTTTCCATAAGGGTGACACCACGTCCGGTTTCGGCTAAGGCAGTAAAACCGACAGCAGAGAAGAGCTTCCTGTCTTTGGGCTGGGACACGAGCATCAAACGGTCGAGCGACCGACGCGCAGCTTCTTTTTCCAGCTCGGTGATAAGACGGGCCATAAGCCCGCTGCCCCGGTGTTCGGCCTCTACAGCTATGGAGCGCAGGGTGTAGCGAAAGCAGGAGCCTGTCGCCAACATCTCATTCTCAGCATAGAGGGCAAGTGACCAGTCAACCAGCGGATCAAGCCGGATGCCGGCCTGTTGCAGCAAATGCTGCTGAGCCCTGACTTGCTCTGCATCGTGTGGATCTATCAGTCTGGAATAAACTTGCATTGTCTTCTCCTTTCGCTATCAGTCTTTAAAGTTTAGAATAACAGAAGAGGCAGCTCTGATGTGCTAGAATAGCTATTATTTTTGTTCAAGAGGCTTGCTGATTTCAGCTGCGCGAGGAGGCGAATTAATGCAAATCGTAATTGCCGGTGCGGGAAAGTACGGCCGCAGCATTGCCGGTGAATTGGTGGCTGAAGGCCATGATCTTACTTTCATTGAGGAAAAGGAAGAAATTCTGGATTCTTTAATTGAAGACTTCGATCTGTCGGGTATCGTAGGTAATGCAGCCAACTACGTTACTCAGCTGGAGGCCGGTGTCGACAAGTGCGACGCGTTTCTGACCATGACCGGTTCGGATGAGGTTAATCTGATTGCAGCAATATTAGCGCAGAGACTGGGCGCGAAGAAAACTATCGCCCGAGTGGTAAACCATGATTACTCACCGGAAGTTCCCTTCGTCAGGCAAGCTTTGGGTATCACTGCCCTGATTAACCCTAATCTGGAATCAGCGCACAAGATAATGCGTATGCTGCGCTATCCCTCTGCGACCAGCGTAGAAAGCTTTTACAGAGGTAAAGTGCACATAGTGGCTGTTCGTGTGCCTAAGGATAGTTTGCTGGCAGATCTGAAGCTGTTGGACTTTAAAAAAGTCTGTGGTGATAATCTGATGGTCTGCGTCATTCAGCGCGATGAAGAAGTTTTTATTCCTGATGGCGCGAGTGTGATCAAAGCGGGAGACACTATCCACGTGACCGGCGAAGTTGAAACTTTACAGGATTTCTATGCCCGTACTAACACCCGGGTCCCCGCAATCAGGAATGTAATGATTGTGGGTGGTGGAGCCATTTCATACTGGCTTCTTGGTCTGATGAACAAGAAGAAATTCAAAGTCAAGATAATTGAACGAGACAGGAAGATCGCCGAACTGGTCTACAAGAACTATCCATGGGTTGATGTGCTTTATGCTGACGGCACTGACCACCAGATCCTGGAAGAAGCCAGTATTGAAAATTTCGATGCATTTATCTCCTTAACCGGTATCGATGAGGAAAATGTCCTCGCATCTATATTTGCATCGCAAAATGGTGTTAAGAAAACAATCACAAAAATTAATCGCACTCGTTTGCTGGAAATTCTGGATGATGAAGTTTTGCAAAATATACTCACACCCCACCACATTGTGTCGGACGAAGTAGTTCGGTCGATCAGAGCCATGGAGAATGTCAAGGGCTCAGCTGTGGAAGCACTTTATCGTATAGCTGATGGTAGGGTGGAAGCGCTGGAATTTATCGCCGGTCAGCAGAGTAAGGTGCTTGGAAAAACACTGATCGATCTGCGCCTGCAACCCTCACTGCGATTAGCCTGTATCATGCGAGGTCACGACACTATCTTCCCAGCAGGTCAAGATATGATCCTTGCAGGTGACCGTGTTATTGTTGTCTGTACCGGTAAACGCCTGACAGACCTGGATGATATATTGGGAGGCTGAGTTTGAATTACAGTTCTGTCCGTTTCGTCCTCAGTAGAATTTTACAGATTTGTTCCGCTTTGTTTTTGTTGCCGATTATAGTGGCCTTGTTTTATGGCGAGACAATACTTGCCCTAAAGAGCTTCGGGCTAGTCGCAGTTATTCTTTTCCTGTCAGCAAGTCTGGCCAGCTTGAAAAAACCGGCAAAACTGCTTTTGCGTGCCAGTGAGGGTATGATTATCACCTTCCTTACCTGGCTTTTGATCTCAGTAGCCAGTGCTTTTGCCTTTATGCTGGCTGGTGAAATACCCGGTTTCGTTGAAGCTTTCTTCGAGTCAGTCTCCGGCTTTACTACAACCGGTTCAACCATAATTCAGGATGTAGAGGCAGTGTCGCACTTTGCCCTCTTCTGGCGAAGTTTCACCCACTTTGTCGGTGGCATGGGTGTTCTGGTTTTCGCCTTTATTATTACCTCCGGTTCAGCGGATTCTGTCAATATTATGAAGGCCGAGATGCCGGGCCCGAGCTTTGGAAAATTGGCAGCCAGGTTACGTACTACTGCACTTGTCCTCTATGCTATTTATTTCGTAATGACGCTCGTCACAATCTTTTTGCTTTATCTGGGTGACATGTCATTGTTTGATGCAATCATACATGGTCTCGGTACTGCAGGTACAGGAGGTTTTTCCAGCAAAAATGCAAGCATAGGCTTCTACAACAGCTCTTACATAAACTGGGTATTAACGATTGCCATGCTGCTTTTCGGAGTTAATTTCCAGGTTTATTTTGTCAGTCTCACCCGGGGAATCAGACAAGGACTTAAAAGTGAGGAGCTGCGCTGGTATTTGGGGATATACCTATCGATGTCACTGATGGTGTTTCTTGATAACCTCCGACTCTACGGCTCGCCTGCCTTCTCTTTTGAGCACTCCTTCTTCACTGTCAGTTCACTAATGAGTACAACCGGATACTCTACAGCTGACTTCACCTTGTGGCCGTTGGTTAGTCAGGTTCTCTTGCTTTTAGTCATGATGATCGGAGGTTCAGCCGGATCAACCGCGGGCGGACTGAAAGTATCCCGTCTTGTTGTTTACATAAAATCTGTGCGTGAACAAATAAGTAAGACAAGGGAACCAAGACAGGTTTCGTCTGTGCGTATGGATGGCGAGATTCTTCCCGATCCCGTGAAACAGTCGGTTTTGCGTTATCTTTCCATTTATCTGATGTTTTTGATCCTGGGTACATTATTGGTATCTTTTGACAGCACTGATATCATGACGTCTTTTTCCGAGGCTGTGACAGCTTTGAACAACGTAGGACCCGGTTTAGGAGCTGCGGGCCCTACCTCAAATTTCCATCAGTTCAATGATTTTACAAAGATTGTGCTCAGTTTCCTGATGATTGCGGGCCGTTTGGAACTTCTGCCAGTTCTTTTGT
>Ga0265293_10008366_pt1 | contig 15364 bp, 14 predicted proteins | sample Munlanlewell138R_FD_192505 | JGI IMG/M metagenome (GOLD analysis project Ga0265293, IMG submission 192505) | Leachate microbial communities from a municipal landfill in Southern Ontario, Canada - Leachate well 138R | ecosystem: Engineered > Solid waste > Landfill > Unclassified | place: Canada...
GGATTGACCACCGGAGAGCTACAGATCAGGAGGTCAGGCATTCCCCTAGCGTACACCCGAGAGGTGCTCTATGACTGGGCTACGTCCCAGACTAATACGCAGGGTTTATCCCTTGCGTGGTCTGGGACTCTGACGACGTCCGAGAACCTCTTCTTAGGTCTCACCAGGATAGCTGGGTCGCCCTGGTTGGGATTCATTGGAGCACGCATCAACGTAGTAGCGTTCTAGCTGAATCCGCTCGCCGATTCGCCGGAGGGCCGTTCAGGCACGAAAGCACGACGAGGTGCGAAGGGCAGATTGAGACGATCGCACCACGCGTGGAAAAGAGCGAGCAGAAGCTCGACATACTGACCCAGCGCGTGCTCTCCCTATCGTGCGAAGAGCCTGTTCTGATGCTCCTCTCCCTTACCGAACACGCCTCCGCTGGGTTGGGCCGGTTTATTCACTCTCGGCCAGGGCATCCCTGACAGCGGCTTCGGCGAAGGCTTTTCGTGAACAGCCCGCTTGCTTGGCGAGTTGCTCCATTTGTTCGGATTCTTCACGGGTGACGTGGATTTCGATTTTCACCCGGTTCTGTTTGGTAGTTTTGGCCCCAAGGGCCTGTTGCCGGATAATGCGACAAAGGCCGCACGTGCAGTCTGGTTTGTGTCCTTTTGCTGTCATTAGGTGTCCTTTCTTCTTGCCTCCGGGTGCGAACCGGTGGTAAAATGGAGACCCGAGCCGTGAACTCGGGCCTCCTCGTGCTAGGTGCGTCCTAGCCCGGGCCGCACTACAGCGGGCCTTCGTGGCGGGTTAGATGGCTTGCTGGGTCATCGCAAGGACTAGCAGCAGGACCATCGTCCACTTGGCCATAGGCACCTCCTTTCAAAAGATTTGGAAGGATGCTTGTGGCCTTGTCTTTTCCGTGACCCTTTTTTGTCCGGTGGTCTTCCGGTGCCGCCTGGCCCGGAGTCTGACCCATCCGGCGGGGCGTCGCCCCCTTCGAGGCTATGTTTGTTTTCTCACTCGTCTCTACAATTGATTATAACAGATACACTATATCTGTACAAGCAGTTTTAAAAAGATTACTCAAAAGAATTCCTCTACTCTCAAAACCAACCACCTAGGAGGCCCAAAAAATGAACCAACAACAATTCGGCGGCGAGCAACTCGGCCTGGCCGCAATAATAGGCGCAGCGGGGACGCTCTTGGGACGCCTCTGGGGCACCTACCGCGAGCGAGAGGACTCTCAGGCGGCCGAGCGGGCGGAAGTGATCCAGGAGTATCAGCGGCTACTCGATGTGTGTCGCACCGCCTTAGACGACAGCGAAAGCAAACGGCGGGCCGTGGAAGAGCAAGTCATCAGCCTCCTGGCCGCTCAGGCTGAGCAGGCGGGGCGAATCACGGTACTGGAGCGCGAGCTGCAAAGACTCCAGAAAGAGTTGGAGGAGCAATCATGAGACAAATCAAGCGAATAATTATCCACTATTTGGGCCCTGGCAGCGGGGCCCATTTTCGTACCGCCGAGGAAGCGGTGGCGGCCGTCCGAGGGTGGCACCAGGCGCAGGGCTGGCGAGACATCGGGTATCACTGGGTGATCTCGCAGTCGGGAGACGTCGCCCCGGGTAGGCCCGAGGCCGAAGTGGGAGCCCATGCCTACGGCGACAACGCCGAGACCCTGGGCATCCTTTGCTGCGTAGGAGTAGAGGATCGGCACGTCCCACCCGACATGCTCGACGCCCTGGCCGACCTGATCGCCGAGCGGGCCGAAGAGCACGGGATCCCCCTCGACCGCGCCCACGTGATTGGCCACCGCGACGTGCCCGGAGAGGGAGGTGCGACAGCCTGCCCGGGCCAGCTCTACCCCATGTTGCCCCAGATAATCGAGCGAGCTCGCATGGCCAGTCTGGCCACCGTAGAGCTGGATGGGGAGCATCTGGGCGAGGCGCTACTGGTGGATGGCCGCAGCTACCTACCGGTCAGAGCCTTGGCGGAGGCTCTGGGCGTATCAGTCGCTTGGGACCCCACCACCAAGACTGTACGACTTTCAAGATTCAAACAACGATAAAAGACGGCGGGAAAGACCGCAGAAGGAGAAACCCATGCTGGATAAAGCACTACATCTCACCGCCGCACAATACCGTGCGGCCAGATTTACCCTGGACATCCTGTCCGACCTACTGGAACAGGGGTCACCTGACGACGAGTCCGCCCTAGCCATAACTATAGCTGAGGTGCTGGAAGTCGTCGGCAAACAGCTGGCCGGAGCCGCGGCAAAAAACTAACGTCCCCGGCCGGCCTCCCTCCCGTCGTGGCCGCTATCGTGCGGCGCGTACAGGAGGCGAGGCCTCCGGTACCGGGGGACCCTAATAAGCCCCTCTCGGGCTATCTCCAAGAGATCGATCCACGTGGCCAGCTCCCCGAGCTGCCGGACGAGTTCGGGAAGGTTTGGGGCCGACTGACATCCTCAGAGCCACGAGAGGATGATCCCTTGGGCACCTGGCAAGCAGTCTCAGATCGACTGGTGGGTGAGTGGAGTCCGGACCGGGCCTTTGAGTGACCGTCACTGATCTGGCACACTTTCTTGACCCCTCTCAGCTGCATATCGGGCCGACTGAAGGGCATGAGGGTCCTGCTCTTCGAAGCCAAGTTCACGAGCTACCAGATGCCTTACCCAGGCTGCCATTCCGCCCACTCTACCCTTGGGAGCCTCTAGAGGAAACCCGGCCTGCTGGACCGCCCTCTTGAGCGCACTCTCCCATTCATCCGGGACTCTGATTTTGATTTGAATTGACAAAGCTTCACTTCCGAGTCTAAGATAAGAGGGCCAGCCCCTAGAGGCTGGCCCCGGTCCTAAAGCGCCTTAGCGGTCATCAGTAGGACCAAGAGGATTACGAGAAGTAAGGTTCTCATGATTCTCTCCTTTCGGCCCGGTGTTGGTACCACCGGGCTTTTGTTTTAGAGAGAGAACCCCCGAAACTCTCGTTTCTCGCTACCTCATAGGCTTATGATAGCACAGGCGGTACCACCTGTAAAGGGTTTCCCCAAGCAAAGGTAAATTCGTTCCAAGCTGATCCACAGGCGATCCACTCCATAGCTTTTTTGCACAGATTCTGCAGACTGGCATCCTGGGTGTCGCCATGGGTGTCGCTTCTGCCGGAAAACGTGGGGGTTTTGGGGGATTTTCGTTCTTTACGTAGATGGCTCCCAAATGGCTCCAGGCAACGAAAAAAGCCCGATTTTATCGGGCTTTTTCTTGGCAGGAACGACAGGACTCGAACCTGCGACCTACGGTTTTGGAGACCGTTGCTCTACCAACTGAGCTACGTTCCTATGCGCGCTCATTATAGGGAGCATGGAGGCAAAGGTCAACACCCGCAAATGCTGAGTTACCGGGTCCTCATCTTTTTCTCACCATGCCGCCCCCGGGGCGGCAGGCCCTCTTTCTTCCGCCTAGAAACGCCCGAGCTTATAGTCCGTGTTGTCGAGAACCCAGATCATAGTGGCAGTCGGGATTTTGCTGGTCGGTGCAACAATTCTTAGCCATGCTCTGCGCACGGAGTATCCGAAACGTGTTCCTCTGGTACCACCTCAGCGTTTTCGAGCCTGGTGGCTGATCGTGCTCGGTTTGATCTTCTTCCACAAAATGGGTACAAACCCGGTACTGGGCCCCATTCCCAGCATTCTGGGCGTGGCCATTCTCAGCATCCTGGCTCTGCGACAGTTTTTCGCGCATCTCAAGACGCCCCTCTCAGTCCACACCAAACTCGTTTGTTATCTGGCCGTTCTTTTGCAATATTACTGGGTCTACATCGAATGGTATGGGTTTTTTGTGGTCTTCATCCCGGTTTTTATGTTCTTGTATCTGCCGGTGAGCAACCTCAATCGAGAGCAATCCTCCCCCTTACTGCAGATCGGTTCGGTTCATTGGATCCTGATGACGGCGATCTTCTGCCTTAGCCATGCAGCCTATCTCGTGGTCCTGCCGGGTGGTCCGGCCTTGCTGTTTTACGTCATTTTGATCACCGAATTATCGGATGCGGCGAAGATGCTTCTGGCCAGAACCGTGGTCCCGAATTGGGTATCGCCTGTTCTCTCCGTGGTGGTAGCTGTCGTCACCGCCTGGTACGTGGGTCCGGCCTTTACGCCGTTGCACACGGAGCACATCTTGCTATCAGGCTTTGTACTGGGGGTAGCTGGAGTGCTGGGCCACATGAACATCAGCTCTCTAAGAAAGGAGCTAAGTTTGGAGGTCGGAGGTCCTATGGAAAGGGTGGAAAGCCTGGCCTACACGGCTCCCATTTTTCTCCATGGCTACCGGTACTTGGACTATCCGCTGACGTAGGAACCGATCACCTGCCCGATCGCAAGCGATGCGGTGGCCGCCGGTGAGGGAGCGTTGAGCACGTGCACTCCTCCCCCCACCTCGAGGATCTGAAAGTCGTCTTCCAGGGAACCGTCTGGTCGCAAGGCTTGAGCCCGGATTCCGGCTGGAGCTGGCACCAACTGGTCGCTCCGCAACTCGGGGACCAGTCGGTTCAGCGCTTTCACGAAAGCTCGCTTGGAAACCGACCGCCGGACCTCGCCCAGACCCATCTTCCAGTGCCGACAAGCCAGCCGGAGAAAACCTGGATAGCCCAGGGTCTCAAAAAGATCGGCAAGATTGAGATCGGTTTTGCCGTAGGCTTCTCGGCCCAGGGCCAAAACAGCGTTAGGTCCCGCTTCTACCCCTCCGTCGATCATGCGGGTGAGGTGGACTCCCAGAAAGGGAAAGCGAGGATCCGGAACCGGATAGATGAGCGTTTTGCATAGGTACTCGGCGGCAGGTTTGAGTCGGAAATACTCCCCTTTAAAAGGAACGATCTTCAGCGGCGGTTTACCCCCCGAAAGCCGGCAAATCCGGTCGCAGTGCAGACCCCCGCAGTTGACCAGCCGATCCGCTCGGATCTCTCCGTGATCTGTTTCCACTACCATTTCTCCCCCGTCCTCAACCACTCGCAAGACCCGAACCCCCGTGCGCACATCCGCCCGGCATTCCCGAGCCAGAGCAGCGGCCATCCCCCGGAAATCCACGATACCGGCTTCGGGCACGTGAAGCGCCTCCACCCCGGCAGCGTGTGGTTCAAGCTCCTGCAATTCCTCAGACGAGATCAGCCGACAGTCGACCCCGTTGGCGAGCCCCCGCTGATGAAGAGCCTGCAAGCCTGCCCGTTCGTGAAGGTCGGTGGCCACCACAACCTTGCCGCACAGTTCGTACGACACACCGTGCTCCTGGCAAAACTCCAACAGCAAGGCCCGACCTTTGCGGCAATTTAAGGCCTTGGCCGAACCCGGCGGGTAGTAGAGGCCGGAATGGATCACCCCCGAGTTGCGCCCGGTCTGGTGCTGAGCTAGACCCAACTCCTTTTCTAACACCGTAACATCACAACCCGGGCGGGCCTGCCGCAATTTATAAGCCGTGGCAAGTCCCACGATTCCACCACCGACGATGACAACTTTCATGCCGGCAACGCTACCAGATCGAAGCCGCCAACGCTATCTTTCAGACAATATTCAGGGTTCCAATGTAAAATGTCATCAAGAAAACCTTCAGGAGAATGACAATGACTTCCGCACTGACCCGCGTCCCCCACTCAATGCCCCGAACCCACGTTCAGATCTCAGGAACTCAACTGGCCCAGAAGCTGAACCAGACCGCCTTGACGGAGCAAAACGCCGATGACAGTGTGCTATTAAGCCCTCAAGACGGGTCGTTTCGCCTGGTCGACGGTGCGGCCCAGCCCAAAGAAGGTGAATCTCTCCTGCCCCTGCGCTTCGGTCCGCTGCAGAAAGCGTTCGCGACCATTGAAAAGCAACAGGCCTGGCTACTCTCTCATCAACCGGTGATCAAGAACGAGGGAAGAGAAGACGCTCGCATCGATTTCATCAACTACGGTGGATTCGTGTTCAACGGGGCCGGCGAGTACAAGAGTCACTCGGTCAACCCCTGGTAATTGGCTCCTAAAGGGGAGAGCTGACCTTGAGCACCCGATCCCGGGGATAAACCGACAGGATCTTTACTCGCACTTGCTCCCCAGGGGCCTTGAGCGCACCCCCTCCCTGGGGCACATCGACTTCCCGTAACGACTCTTTCAATTGCAGCGTGTAACGCTCCCCGTTGGCCGCCAGTACCACCGCTTCGACTTCCTTGCCCCGCTGCTTTAGGAGCAGCTTGTGCAGATAGTAGCCCTTACGATTTCGCTCCATCTTTTCGGCCTGAGATACCGGAGTGCTGGTTATCGTTATGATCTCTTCCAGTTCTTCTTTACTGTACAGAATCTCTCCAGTTTGCAGATGATGCTTGATCTGTCTTTGCAGGATCAGATCGCGATAACGACGGATCGGTGAGGTGGTCTGGACGTAAGCGTCCAAACCCAGCCCGGAGTGCAGCGACGGCTCAAAACCGTGGCTACTTCGAGAAAAGCTACGTCTGGCTTCGTAGAGATGATGAGGTTTCCACTCCGGGCGCTTCTCCAACGGCGGCTCCGGAGCTTTCTGGCTGCGATAGATGGCCGGCAATCCGTGGTCACGGAGGTACTCGGCCGCCACCCGATTGGCCAGGATCATCATCTCGCTCACCATGGTTTGAGAAGCCGAATCCCGCTCATCAGGTACCAGCGAAATTTGCTCGCCCTTCACCACGACCTCCATCCTGGGGAAGGGAAGATTGACGGCCCCTTTAGCCTCCCGTTGCTCCTTGAGCAACTCCCCGACACGGGCGAAGGTGCTCCAATAAGGCTCCCCATCAGTCACTAGCTGGTCGGCCGTGTCGTAGTCCAGCCGCCCTTTCACCTGAATCACACTGGGGTGCATGCCGGCCTCCAGGAGCTTTCCCTCCCGGTCGAGCTTGACCAGAAAGGTAAAAGCCGGGCGGAGTACTCCCTCCCGCAGGCTCAAAGCATCATCGGAAAGGAGTTCCGGGACCATACGCACTTTGAAATCCGGTAGATAGATCGAGGTCGCCCGGTAGCGAATCTCTTTCTCCATCTGCTCTAGATCCGGAGTCACCAGGGCCGAAGCGTCGGCGATGTGGATGGCCAGTTCGTGTCCTTGCTCGACCGGCCGCCAGGCCATGGCGTCATCGATCTCGGTGGTCTCGGGATCGTCGATGGAGTAACACGGCCAGTCGGTGTAATCCACCCGGATGGAATCAGCGATTGCCTGCTCTAAACGCTCGGTGGCCAACGCGGCCTCGGCCAGCACTTCCGGAGGAAAGGCGATAGGTGTCTGGTTGGCTAGAATCTCCAGATTTTCGTCCTGAGTCCACTCTCCCAGACGAACCATGAACTGAAAAGCAACGTCGAGTGCCTTCCCATCGAGTTCTTTGAGGTAGCGTTGGACGTGCTGAAAATGAGAGGCATCCTCCCCGTGGAGAGCGGCGTTTCGAATTCGCGTCTTCCACTCTTCCACGAGATCCTGGTACTCCACCGGATATTCGTCCCGACCGTTCTCCCACACCTGATGCATCCACGCTTTGACCGCGGCTCGTTCAACTTCTCGCTTGGCTTCCGTGGCCTCTCGCTGGAGGGCTTCCTCTACTTGCTCGGCCGTGCGCAACACGAAGCAATCCCCTTTGCGGGAAAATCGATACTTGTCGCTGTGAACGGCGCGATACACCAGGGCCTTTTCCCAGGCCCCCGGTTCGGAGAAGAGAAAACCTGCAAGCTCCGCGAGCTCCCATTCCCGGCCAATTTCATCGGCCAGCAGTTCCCACAGTTCCTGGGTATCCAGCTCCTGAGACTCTACGGCCTTCCGCTGCTCCATGGATTCCAGATGAGCGAGCCTCTCCTCCCGAGAGGCAGTTGCGGGAAGAGGGGTCTGATGGCTGAAAAGAACCTTCTTGGAGGCCAGACTCTCCTTCCGTCCGCTGGAAGTCATGATAGGGAGCTTGCCTTTGCTCTCTGCTTCCAAACAAAAGCCCAAGGCCAAATCTTTACCTGCTAAATACTCCACCACACTACCCGGTTGCATGCTGAACCGTTCGTGCGAGAGGCTTCAAGAGCCTGTTGGTATCAATGTCCAGAAGGCAGGAGTTAGGGGGGCCCGAAGGCTCAGCCATGAAACGCGAACTGGAAAGCCAACTGGCCGCTGCGGAAAAGGCGGCCAGAGCGGCCGGAGCGATCATCAAGAACCGATTTGAGACGGACTTCCAGGTAGCCCTGAAGGGCCCGGGCGATCTGGTGACCGAGGTCGATCGTGCCTGTGAAGACAAGATCCGATCCATTCTGGCCGAGACCCATCCGGAGATAGCCTTCTGGGGAGAAGAGTCCGGCTCCACCGATCGAAATGCCACGTACAGTTGGGTGGTGGACCCCCTCGATGGCACCAAAAATTTTGTGCACGGCTATCCCTTTGTGGCCGTCTCCATCGGGCTGATTCGAAATTCGCACCCAATCCTGGGAGTCATCTACGATCCCTTACGAAACGAACTGTTCTCGGCCGCAGAAGAGGCCGGCGCGACCCTGAACGAACGCCCCATCACGGTCAGCCGGACCGACTCGATGCAAGACGCCATGGTGGTGACTTCACTCAACTCCATGCCCCAGCACCGAATGGACCTCGTAAGCCAGGCTTGCACCTATTGCCAGGGCGTCCGGCGAGGCGGCGCGGCGGCCCTGGACCTGGCCCAGATCGCGGCCGGACGGATCGATGCGGCCTGGGAGTGGTCCCTGTGCCCCTGGGACCTGGCTGCCGCCTACGTGATCATCACGGAAGCTCAGGGCACCGTCACCCAACCCGACGGACGGCCTTTCGATCTCCACTCCGGCCAGGTCCTGGCTTCAAACACCAACCTACATCCCGCTTTTATCCACTTGATCAATCAGTAGCTGTGGGGTAATCGTTCTAGTTGACTAGGTCCATCATGAATGACTACACTGGTCATATGAAAAAGGTCACCTCAGTTACAAATCTCAAAGCTAAATTAAGTGCCCACTTATCCCAAGTGAAGCTCGGAGAGGAGTTTCTAGTGACGGACCGCGGTAAACCTGTTGCACGACTCATTCCTGTTCGAGAGCAGGCTTTAGAGAATGAAACGCTCGATCTGATTCGACGGGGAGCCGCTCATGCACCGCAAAAAAATGATTCCTTACTAGAGTTTTTGGAAATCCATCGTCCAGCCCAATGCGACCATTCAGTACTCCAAGCACTACTAGAAGAAAGGGCAGACGACAGATGAGATTCTGGGACAGCTCCGCTCTGGTCCCACTCATAATTCAGGAAACCAGTACCAATGCTCAACGACAATTGCTTGTTCAAGACCAGGATATCGCTTTCTGGTGGGGTTCTGAGACAGAATGCCACTCGGCGCTAAATCGACGCTTTCGTGACGGTAGCCTATCGATAGATGAACTGCAGTACAGTCGGCGCCTGCTCCGGGAAGTTCTGGCACGTTCGCTTGAGATCATTCCAACCGGGGCGCTAAAGGCGTCAGCTTGTCGTTTGCTGGCAGTCCATCCTCTAAGAGCTGCGGATGCGTTACAGTTGGCGGCGTCTCTCGAATGGGTTCAAGGCAACCCGATAAATCGAGAAATTGTCTGCTTGGATGAAAGACTTCGGCAAGCAGCCAAGCAAGAAGGATTTACCGTTCTACCCACTTGATCAATCAGTAGCTGCGGGGTAGCATCTCCAGGATCGCCATGATTTTTTCGATACTGGTTTCCCGTTGGGAGGGCTCTTTTTTGAGCAGACTTGCGATCAGTTCGGTCAATTGGGGGTCGAGATCCGGACGGAAATCACTCAACTTGTACGGCTCTTTTTGGAGGTGCGCCAGCATCACCGACATGGGGTCCTCCCCCACGTCGTAAGGCAGTCTCCCGGTCAGGAGTTCGAACGCCATCACACCCAGGGAGTAGAGGTCTGAGGGAGCCTCCACGATGCCGCCGGAAATCTGCTCCGGACTCATGTACGCAGGCGTGCCGAAGGCGTCGCCGGTGCGGGTGAGGTCGTGGCCGGGTTTGTTGGCCTTGGCCAGTCCGAAGTCCATGAGTTTGACCACGTCAGTGGGGGTGATCATGACATTGGAAGGCTTGAGATCCCGGTGGATCACACCCTTGGCGTGGGCCGCTTTCAAGGCCCGCAAGATCGGTACGAAGATGTGCACGAAACGGGCCTGGCTCAGAGGCTCTTTGCAGGCCTGCTTCAGGGTCTGTCCGTCGATCAACTCCTGCACCATAAAGAGGAGCTTGTCCTTTTCCCCCCAGTCCACGAGTTTCACCACGTTGGGGTTGTTGATGGAAGCGCACACCTCGATCTCTCGCCGGAAACGAGCCCGATACTCCTCTGAATCAGCAAGGTCTTCGTCGATCACCTTGACCGCCACCGCGTCATCAAGCTCCAGAGTGTGCTCGGGCAGACCCCGATACACCTTACTCATTCCACCCCGACCGATCTTGGCGGTCAGGTAGTATCCACCCAACACTTTCTTCAGCAGAGGGTCGGTATCGGTGATGACCGATTCCAGCATAGTTTTGCGTTTCCAGAGTTCTTTCTGCTTCTTGTGGGCCAGATAACGAGGCCAGAAAAAGAACGGGAAGGAAAGAATGAAGCCCAGCAGAGACAGGTCCAGAAAGAGAGCCAGGGGGGTGTTAAAGCGGTGCAAGACTTTGATCTGTTCCAGGCGGTCGTGCCAGCCGTCTTTAGGAGTGAGTTTGATCTCCCCCAGGTAGACCTCGTCTTCGCCCGGTTCGACCAGGCTGTTGAGCGCTACCCGGCGCCGCCAGGGCTCGTAGCCTTCACGCTCCAACAGGAGGTTCACCATCAAGAACTTACCGCGGCTGAGATCGTAGCGGTCCGCCACCGCCAACTGGGGAAACCGACCGAGATAATGCGGTCGCATTCCTTGGCTCGAAATCTCTTCCAAGCTCATTGCCGCGTCCGGGGGAAAAACATCGAATTTGATCAAGACCTTTTCGCGAAAAAGCGTAGTGGTGCTCATCTCGAATAGTCCTTCTTCTTCCAAGAGGGTGCGGCTCAAAAACCTGGCTTGCCTGGCGTAACCCGGGGCCTGGAAAATGAGCCGTAACGAATCTTGGGCTCCAAAATCCTGGGCTGTCACCTCGAACCGATCGATAGACTTCACGGTGCGGGGGGCAGAACTGCTGTCGATTAATATTTCGGCTTCAGGTTGCGAAGCTGCCAAAACTTCACGCTGGGCGAAAGCTGGAGCGCTCAATAGCACGAAGATCCACACCAGCCGCAAAAGAAGACTCACGGTAGACCTCTAGGACGAGTGTTCTGGGTGGAAGCTAGTAGTTGTTTCGCAGCACAAATCGCCGTTGCACGGTAAACTCTGTGACCCGGTCCGAATGAGATAGCGGTCTCCTTAATTTCAAATCCAACACTAAAGGCTGGACTTGAAACTGTGTCTTGCTACCATTTCGATCCGAAAGCGAAAACTCTTCGACGTAAGAGGAAAGAATTCTGTGTTTACCAGTGGAGTTTGTAGCCAAGCTGATAAGTTCAGATGGGCCTGGAAGGTAGGGTCGATCTTCTATTAGCTCTTCAGCAAAATCGCCCTTGAGAGCCTCTCGCCAAGAAATCTCTTTCTGGGCACCGCGGTATACGTAGAGTTGCTGAGAGGTCGTCCATCGGTTCGGATAACCAGACTGGATAGGGGTGAGCGCTAAAATATAGTCTTCCCCTGACGTTGTAGCCGACATACCTCGAGCCGAGGCCACTTCGAGATGTTTCGAAAGATGCCTGAGTACCAGGACTGCCTTCTGCTGCAGGTCTACTTTTAGGCGCGAGTCCTCGGTTCTTCGGGTGGCTGTAATGAACAACTGGGTCAGCAGGAGCATCAACATAAGTCCCACCATGGAGAATACGAGAACTTCAGCGATAGTCAGTCCACGGGAGCGCTGCTTTGTCACTTAGTTCAATGAGTGCAGGTACGTCTCGTGCAGGCTCGACTGCTTGAGGGCGCCGACCGAGTATTCGATCTCGACACTCACTCCTTTCACAATCTTTGGGTCGTAATCTGGAAGGTTACGTACCGTCACCAGAGCCAGATAGCGGATATCGTCCACCGAGAGACCATACTGTTCAAACTCCTGATCCCAATTGGCGTTTCGAGTGGAGAGGGGCTCAAAACGTGTCGGATTGTCCGGTGTCACGACCGCATAATATCGCGCTTCGTCGCTAGTCTCCGTGATCAATAAGGACAAATTGGCCCTTCGAAGGTCCTCGATGATTGACTGAGCGATGTAATCGCTCTGAAATCGGAGTTCACTCTTCTTTACCGACATATACGCACCTGGAAAGAGATTGACAATAGCCAGAACGGTCAGGGAGATGAAGAGGGTGCTAAAGATGGTCTCTACCAAAGTGAAGGCTCTTGCCTGACACGGTCTCATTGGGTGTAAGTCCCCCAATACAGGACTCTCAACGGTTTTCCCTCACTAAAGAATTCTGAAAGGTCGAGAGACCAGGTAAAATTGCTGTCGTTGTCACTGTCTCCACCACCAGGACTGGGGTCACTGGATGAATTTTCAAAGGTATATTGGGCTGAATAACGGCTGACTCTGGTCACAGCAGTCGTCTGATTGAAAGCCATCGCCGCGCTGGTGTTTACAGTTGATAATTCATCGGAGTTTAGCTCCCGCCCCCTTATCTCCTCGGCCGCAGCCTGGATTGCAGAAACGGCGTCGGCCTGACTGTTGATCGCTTGGCCGTTGATCTTGAGGCCGAGGTGTCCACCATTTAAGACAAAAGGAGCATTAGGCCCATTGGAGTCTGCCGTGAAATAGTAGTCGAGAGCTCCATCTTCCGGATCGAAACGATAGTAAGAATAACCAACGTGACTTTCACCGTCGACCCATTGATCAGTAGGTACTCTAAAGAGATACTCCGGCTGTCCAGGTGAGAGATCAGGATTGCGAAAGCTTTCTAGGTTGGCTTGCAACACTCCAGGGTCGTACTCCATGGGGATCGGAACCGGAATCCCCTCTGAATTCGGCCAATTAATCGAATGCAGAGGCAAGTCGCTGGGCACTATGAAATTTGGAGGAGGGGTGGGTTCATTGATGATCTCCAGGGACCCGAGCGATGGGTCTTCATAGACTTCCGTATTCTTAAACTCCACGGAACTGTCGTCGCCGGCAGCAACAAAAACTCCGGCCAGCCGCATGTTCTCGGCGCTCAACTGCCCCTCGGTATAGATGAGTCCGGCAAACTTAGCTTTGGCTGAAGAAGAGCCACGAAGTATGATGTTTCCCTCAGCAATGAGAGCAGCTTGATTGTCAGTATGAGCTTCACCGTCACCATGAATCTGGATTCCGCCCGTAGCGACCAGTGCCCCTTTACCCGTGACGCCCCCAGCACTCACCAGAAGATTACCGTCGACGTAAAGCACGCCACCGTTAAGTTCAATACCGTTGTCAACCGTCAGGTCTCCCACGTATTTGTTATAGCCCTCGACCGAGAGGGTTCCTGCTCCGCTCGTGACGGGCTCAAAATCCATCCCCGTAGACTCAGGGTCGTAGTCCATCACGTCAAGTTGGGGCAAGACTGCATCTATCGCATTGGTACGAACTTCTCCCAAGACAGAGGCATTCGCCTCTAAAGTGACTCCGGACGAGGACTGGAGGTCTCCATAGATCTTATTTCCTTCCCCGGTTAAAAAGACTGCCTCATCACCGATCTTGGAGTTACTCACCAGGTGGCCAGGCCTGAGATCGTCTTCGTGGATCGGGTACCTCAGATCGTAGGGGACTCCAGGTTTTACCGAAGCCACAACCAAGCCACCTTCCGAGCGAATCGAGCCCGCAGCAGCCACAGAGTAAGGAAACTTCGGAATCGTGACAATCGCGTTCATCTTAGAGGTACAGTTCTTCACCCTGGCTATCGCCACCAAATGAAAGCTCTCCTCCGGTACCGGAATCCCCGCCACTCCACTGATCGGACCTTCACTCCGATTGTTGGTGGAATACGGAATCTTCAGGTCGTTGGCGTAGGCCTCATCAAAGGTCAGAACCCCCTCGCTCCCCTCAGGTAGCTTATAAAACATCTCGTCCGGCGAGGAGGGGCGCACGATACGGACCGTTTTGTCTGCCGCCGTGCCGCTCAAGCCGAACTCCGGGTTTTCCACGATCTCTCCGATCGCTTTGGCCAGTACGGCTTCGGCTAGGTGATCGGCCTGAGTTTGGTTGCTGGTCTTGAAAGACAGGGTCAGGTGGTTGAAAGCTATCGCTACCACGGTGAAACCCAGGGTCAGCATCATGGCGACCACCATGATGACGGTGGGGAGGCTGGCCCCCCGGGGAGATTTTCCTTGAGCGCGTGCGTGCATGGTGGGCCCCTCCTATTAAAAGCCTTGTAGAACCGAGAGCATGGGCAGCATCGAAGCCACCACCAGAATGCCCACGACGCCGCCGATGAAGACCATCACACAAGGTTCGATCAAAGCTACCACCAGTTCCAGTTGGTGCTCGACCTCGGCCTCGGCCAAATCGGCCGCTCGCGATGTCATATCGGCCATCATGCCGGTCTCCTCGCCGGCCTTGAGAAACTCGTGAAAGAACTTGCGCAGATGAGGAATCCGAGTAACGGCGGTGGTGAAGTCCTCACCGTTTTCTAACCGATACAGCGCCTCCACCCCGGCCTCTTTGTAGTCGCGCGTACCCACCTCTTCCCCGGACAGACGCAGGGCCAGCGCCGGAGGGACCCCCGCTTCTAACATCGTGGAGAAAGCCCGAGCGAAGCGAGCCGTGATCAAAGCCTTGGCGAACTTGCGGGTGAGGGGAAACTTGACCGCGTTGGTCAGAAGCCACTGCTTAAACGACTCGGATTGAACGATCCGTCGATAGTTGTAAAGCAAGGCTCCCACCCCGGCCGCAAACAAGACCTGAAAAACGGGATGGCGAACGACCTGAAAGACGCTCTCTACCATCACCGTGAGAGCCGGCATCTCTCCTCCGGTTACCTGAATGGCGTCGAAGAGTCCGTCCATAAGGTAAGGCGGGATGAAGAGCAGAAACACCACCGCGATGGCCATGGTCCAAGCCGGGTAAGTCAGCGCCGACTTGATCTTGAGGTTCAAAACCCCCGCTCGTTCTTCGGCCAGAGCCAGTTGCTCCAGGGAATCGTCCATGTTTCCGGACATCTCCCCTACCCTGATCATGCGCACATGATAGGCAGAGAAGACCTCCGGCACTCGACTGAATACCGCGGTGAGGGAGTGTCCGTGCACAAGATCCTTGGCCATGCTCTGGAGCAGGACTCTAAAAGCCTGATTATCCGACTGTTGGCTGAGGATGTCCAGGGAGCGCTCGAGTTGGATACCGGCTCGAAACAAAACCGCAAAGGAACGAAAGAACTGGGCGCGCTCCTGAATCGTAGGGGGCGACAG
>Ga0265293_10008367_pt1 | contig 15363 bp, 13 predicted proteins | sample Munlanlewell138R_FD_192505 | JGI IMG/M metagenome (GOLD analysis project Ga0265293, IMG submission 192505) | Leachate microbial communities from a municipal landfill in Southern Ontario, Canada - Leachate well 138R | ecosystem: Engineered > Solid waste > Landfill > Unclassified | place: Canada...
GGTAGAACGGTAATTCTGTTCCAGTTTAAAGGTTTGTGTATTGGGGAAATTCGACTTGAATTTCAGGATATTGTCGATATTGGCGCCCCTGAATGAGTAGATGCTTTGTGCGTCGTCGCCCACCACGCATATACGGTGATGGACTTCAGCCAATTGCTTTACAATGAGATGCTGGGCGAAGTTGGTATCCTGGTATTCGTCTACTAATATATATTGGAACTGGTTCCTGTATTTCTCCAGTACCTCTTTGTGGTCGCGGAACAGGATGTTGGTGTACATCAGCAAGTCGTCGAAATCCATGCTGTTGGCCGAACGGAGCCTGCTCTGATAGCGCTGGTATATTTCGAAGAGCTGCGGCCTTTTTGCCATCCGGTCGTACTGTATGATTTCGGCGTTGGCTGCATACATGGCAGGTGTGATCAGGCTGTTTTTCGCCCTTGATATCTGTCCGTGTACCGCTCCCGGGCGGTATAGCTTGTCGTCCAGTTGCATCTCCTTGATAATCAATCTGATCAGATTGCCGGAGTCGGATGAATCGAAGATAGTGAAATTGGACTGAAAGCCGATGGCTTCCGCTTCATTGCGCAATATACGTGCGAAGATCGAGTGGAAGGTACCCATCCAAAGCCGGCGTGTCCTTTTTTCTCCCATCAGATCGGCAATACGTGATTTCATCTCGCGTGCCGCCTTATTGGTGAAGGTGAGTGCCAGGATGTAATAGGGTGGGAGCCCTTGTTCCAGCAGGTAGGCGATCTTATAGGTGAGTACCCTTGTCTTTCCCGATCCTGCACCGGCGATCACCAGCGATGGCCCGTCACAGAATGCCACGGCAGCCCGTTGTGCTTCGTTCAGATGGCTGAGTAAATGTTGCATGACTACAAAAGTACGAATTTTCGATGTAAAAGAATAAAAAAACCGCCCTCGTTTGAGAGCGGTCTTTACTTAAATTCTATATCTATTTGAACGTATAACGCAAACTGAGCGCAAACCCGCTAAACCAATAATCGTTGTAATCGTTGGTGAAGTTAAAAGAGGGCTTCCAGTCCAGAGAGACGTTAAAAGGAGCCGAGGGAAAAACATACTCGATACCTCCAATCAAATCGGCACCTAACAAAAAAGCATTATCATGTTTATGCCTGTCTTTGTATATTCCACCGATATGGGCACCGAGACCCACATACCAATCTAAACCGGGTGCTCCGGGAATTGGTTGTTGGTATTCGTACAATCCGGTCAACTGGAAATAATTGGGTGATGCCGCAAGGATAAACTCACCTGCCGATGCAGGCGCGAAGAAATGCTTCAGTGTTACGCCACTGTCATAGCCCAGTCTCACGCCGAGGGAGCTGTTGTACTGTTGTGCATTCAATGTAGTTGCAAATGCTGTCATTAAAATTGCTGCGAAAAGTAGTTTTTTTAGTTTCATAATGATTAAGTTTGTTCAATGAGATAACAAACAACCTTTCATATTGTTTTCACATCAATCTTGCTTTTCCACCTTTCCACTGTCCCACTTTCTCATTTTTCCACTTTCAGGTAGCATTTTCTGCAGAGAGGCTGATACTCTTCGGTTTCACCCAGCATCACCTGTTTGTCGTTTTTCACCAACCGGTGAGAGTAGTTCGCCAGGTTGCCGCACTGCAGGCAGATGGCATGTACTTTTATCACATCATCGGCAATGGCGCACAATCCCGGCATCGGGCCGAAAGGAACGCGTTTGAAGTCCATATCGAGTCCGGCCACGATCACCCTGACTCCCTGGTCGGCCAGTTCCTGGCATACATCCACCAATCCCATATCAAAGAACTGCGCTTCATCGATCCCTATCACTTCCGCCCCCGAGGAGAGTAGCAGGATGTTACTGGAATGTTCCACGGGAGTGGAGAGAATCGCATTTTTGTCGTGTGATATTACCTGCTCTTCGGAATAGCGGGTATCGATCGCGGGTTTATAGATCTCTACTGTTTGCCGTGCAAACTGGGCGCGGCGTAACCTGCGCAGCAACTCTTCGGTCTTGCCGGAGAACATCGAGCCGCAAATAACCTCTATACGTCCGGTGCGTGCTGTTTCGTTTAAATTGTTTTCGTTGTACATCTTCTCTTGGGATGGTTCTTTCCAGATATACTTTGGGATGGTTTATCCGGTATGTCAATATAAAAGAGTTATTTTCCTTTCACAATTTTCTTGATCTCATTCAGCTTATTGAGCGCCTCGATGGGAGTCAGGTTGTTTATGTCGAGGTTGATAATCTCGTCCCGTACCTGGCTGAGGATCGGGTCATCCAATTGGAAGAAACTCAACTGGTAACCTTCCCGTTTTTCCACGAAATCCTGAATAGGCTTCTTGATCATCTCTTTCCGGTTGGAGGATTCCATCTGTGCGAGGATAGCGTCTGCCCGTTTGGTGATGCTTTGCGGGACTCCTGCCATTTTTGCCACGTGGATACCGAAGCTGTGCTCACTTCCACCCGGTACCAATTTGCGCAGGAAGATCACTTTGTTATCGACCTCCTTTACTGCCACATTATAGTTTTTGATGCGTTTGAACGATTTTTCCATCTCGTTCAGTTCGTGGTAATGCGTGGCAAAGAGTGTCTTGGCATGTGCTTTCGGATTCTCGTGTATATATTCCACTATTGCCCAAGCGATGGAGATGCCGTCGTAGGTACTGGTGCCGCGCCCCAGTTCGTCGAAGAGGATCAGGCTGCGGTCCGACAGGTTGTTAAGGATATTGGCTGCTTCGTTCATCTCTACCATGAAAGTGGACTCTCCAAGCGAGATATTGTCCGAGGCGCCTACCCGGGTAAAAATCTTATCAACCAGCCCGATCTTTGCGGAGTCGACAGGCACAAAACACCCTATCTGTGCCATCAGTGTGATGAGTGCCACCTGGCGGAGGAGTGCCGACTTACCAGCCATATTGGGGCCGGTTATAACGATGACTTGTTGGGTTTCGTTGTCCAGATAAATATCGTTTGCAATAAACGGTTCTCCGGCAGGCAGTTGCTTTTCGATAACGGGATGCCGACCGTTTTTTATATCGATGATTTCGGAGTCGTTGATCTCCGGCCGGATATATTTGTTCTCCCGGGCTACATTGGCAAAAGAGAGAAGGCAATCGACCCGGGCTATTATGTTGGCATTGGTCTGGACAGCGGGGATATATCCAAGCAGGCTTTCCACCAATGAGGCGTAAATACGGTTCTCTAACGAAGTTATTTTCTCTTCCGCTCCTAAGATCTTCTCTTCATACTCTTTCAGTTCCGCAGTGATATAGCGCTCGGCGCTTACCAATGTCTGCTTGCGTATCCAGTCTGATGGAACTTTGTCTTTATGGGTATTACGCACTTCTATATAATAGCCGAACACGTTGTTAAAAGCCACTTTAAGTGAGGGAATACCCGTTCTTTCGCTTTCGCGCTGCTGGATTTGCATCAGGTAATCTTTACCGGAGTAGGCGATTTGTCGTAGCCCATCCAGTTCCTTGTCCACCCCTTTCCTGATATACCCTCCTTTGTTCTGTAATGCCGGCGGGTCGGGTACGATCTCTCTCTCGATACGATCCCTGATCGTGAGGCAGGGATCAAGTTTCTCTCCCATTTCGGCGATGCTTTGGTTGTCGGATGAGAGAAAAGCTTCCCTGATCGGCTCGATGGCGGTGAGCGCCACCCTCAGTTGTGCCACTTCCCGGGGGTTGATCCTTCCTGTGGCGGCCTTGGAAATGATCCGTTCCAGATCGCCTATAAGGGAGAGTTGCTGTGCAAGCAACACCTTGAGCTCCGGCTTCCGGAAAAAATGCTCCACCACATCCAGCCGGGCCTCGATGGGTTTAGCCTCCTTCAGGGGAAAAACCATCCATCGGCGCAACAGTCGTGAACCCATGGGAGAGATGGTTTTGTCGAGTATATTGAGGAGGCTTTTGCCCCCTTCATTAAGGGGATTGATCAGCTCCAGGTTTCGGATAGTGAATCTGTCGAGCCGCACGAAACGCTCTTCCTCGATGTGCAGGAATGAGGTTATATGCCCTATATGTTTGTGTTGTGTGATATCCAGGTAGTGGAGTATGGCGCCTGAAGCGATAATTCCTCTTGTAAGTTGCTCTATGCCGAATCCTTTCAGGTTTTTTGTCTGGAAATGGGAAAGCAGCCTGTCGAGAGCGCTGTTTTCTGTAAAGATCCAGTCGTCGAGTTCAAAAAAGAACCATTGGGAACCAAAGGCCTCTTCAAATTTCTTTTTATTGCCCCGTTCAAGAAGTATCTCTTTGGGAGCAAAGTTGGAGAGAAGCTTATCGATGTCGTCGGCGCTGCCTTCGGCTGTGAGGAATTCACCGGTAGAGATATCGAGGAAAGCGATCCCGAATCGGTTCCCTTTCTCCATATGTATGGAGCAGAGGAAGTTATTCTCTTTGTGGTTAAGTATGTTGTCATTGATTGAAACTCCCGGTGTGACCAGCTCTGTGATTCCCCGTTTTACTAACTTCTTGGTCATTTTCGGGTCTTCCAACTGGTCGCAGATAGCCACACGCTTTCCGGCACGCACCAATTTCGGCAGGTAAGTATCTAAGGCATGGTGTGGAAATCCGGCCAGCTCCACGAATTGAGCCGTGCCGTTTGCCCTTCGCGTAAGTGTAATGCCTAATATCTCAGCAGCCACGATGGCGTCATCCGAAAATGTCTCATAAAAGTCACCTACACGAAACAGCAATATGGCGTCGGGATGTTTTGTCTTTATCTCGACATACTGCTTCATCATCGGTGTTTCTGCTATCTTCTTTCCCACAAATCTTTTTTATAATTACTAATTACCAATTACCGATTATCAATTACCAATTACCAATTACCAATTACCAGTGATTCAATATATGTTTAGTCGTTTAACTGTTAAATCGTTAAATCGTGAATTGCAAATCGGCGTAAACCAAATCTTGAATCTTGAATCTTGAATCTGAGGAGCGAAATTACAAAAAAAGCAGGATTACCCAAAATTACTGCAGTAGTTGTTTTAATTCTTTTATTCCTTCTGAGGCGCCTTTCTTAATATGATAGATATCGTAACGGTTTGTATGCACATCTTTCGGATCAATTAAATATATGGGAACGTTTTTTCGCACGTCACTTAGCAATCCGGCGGCAGGATATACATTCATTGAGGTGCCGATGATGACGAAAATATCGGCCTGGTTACAAATCTTTTCCGCTTCATGGATCATGGGGACGGCTTCGCCAAACCAGACGATATGCGGACGCAGTTGGAATCCTTTCTCGCAGGTGTCTCCCAGGTGCATGTCGATATGTTCGGGGTCGATATCGTAGACAAGCGAATCATCTCCGGTAGAGCGTGCTTTCATTAGTTCGCCATGCAGATGTAATACCTTTGTGCTACCCGCCTGTTCATGCAAGTTGTCAATGTTTTGGGTGATAATGTGTAGGTCGAAATTTTTTTCCATCTCGGCCAACGCATAATGTCCTGCATTGGGTCGTACATTCTTCAGCTCTCGTCGGCGCAGGTTGTAGAACTCCAATACCAGTTTCGGATTTGCTTTGAATCCTTCGGGTGTGGCCACTTGCTCTACCGGATATTGCTCCCATAGCCCTCCTGAGTCACGGAATGTGGCGATTCCGCTCTCGGCACTCATTCCTGCTCCTGTAAGTATAACCAATTTCTTTTGCATACGATTGTTTTTTGGTTGCAATATAGTTTTTTTCTCCTTAAAATCAGCATTATTTCACATTAAAATCGTACTTTTGTCTGATAATGATTGAAAGTTAATAGATTATGACTTATACGGATTTAATAAATTTAAATGGTAGTCTTATAGAGGCTATTGTTGGAATGGTTAACGAGAAATATCCCGACTCGGAGTTGTATCTATATGGTTCCAGGGCGAGAGGAGATGCTCATGAAGAATCGGATTGGGATATTCTTATGTTAGTGAATTCTGTTAGCTTACCTTTTAAAAAAGAACAAAGAATTATAGATGATTTTTATGAAATAGAACTCCAAACAGGACAAGCCGTTTCACCTCTCATCTATACCACTCCCAATTGGAAAAATAATTACGTCCACTCTCCCTTGTACAATAATATTAACCGAGAAGGAATAAAAATAAAATGAGCACGACTAAAATCGATTTAATTTTACATCGAGTTCAAAGAGCAAAGGATACATATTTGGATGCCCAGATATTGGCTGAAAATAACAGATGGAATTCGGTTATCAATCGATTATATTACGCAGCTTATTATATTATCACTGCTTTGTTGTTGAAGTTTGACTATACTCCGGGAACACATAGTGGAGTCAAGGCCCTTTTTTCAATACATTTTATAAGGACTGGAGTAATTCCTGAAGAATATGGGAAATTGTTTTCTCAACTTTTTTCATGGAGGCAAAAAGGCGATTATGATGATCTTTTTGATTTCGATGAAGAACGTGTTTCTCTATACTTTGAACCGGTAAAAAAGTTGATAGAGGTCATAGAAACTCAATTTATCAATGAATAATATGTTCCTTTGATGAATTTTTCACATTAAAATCGTACTTTTGTGAGTTTAAATCAAAAAGAAAAAGTTAGATGGACAAACTAAGTTACGCGTTAGGGATGAGTATGGCTTCAAATCTGATGAATTCAGGATTGAAGCAGATCGATGTGGCATCATTTGTGAAGGCCTTCACTGAGATTATGAATAATGCCACTCCTTCTATGGATTCCCAGGAGGCAAATCAGGTTATTCAGAGTTATTTTAGCAAGATGCAGGACGAGATGTTGGAAAATAACCTGAAAGAAGGTGAGGCATTTTTGGAAGAGAACAGCAAGAAAGAGGGTGTGGTCACACTTTCCAGCGGATTGCAGTACGAGGTGCTTCAGGAGGGAGAAGGGGCTAAGCCGAAAGCCACGGATAAGGTAAAATGCCACTATCACGGTACGTTATTGAACGGTCAGGTTTTTGATAGTTCTGTAGAGAGGGGCCAACCCGCTGTATTCGGTGTGAACCAGGTAATCAAAGGATGGGTAGAAGCGCTTCAATTGATGCAGGTAGGATCTAAATGGAAATTATATATTCCTTCCGGGCTGGCTTACGGCGCACAGGGGGCCGGAAATTCCATTGAACCCAATTCGGCCCTTATCTTCGATGTAGAGTTATTGGGGATAGAGTAAAATTGCAATACCGTATATTGATCTTGTCTTCACGCATAGAATCAACATCACACATTATTTAATATATAGAAGAAAATGAAGAAAACAATTTTGGGCACATTTTGTGCCATGACTGTGTTGACAGTGTTAATGGTCTCCTGCGGAGGAGCCTCTACACCGAAAGTATCCCTGAAAAATCCTGTGGATAGTGTTTCTTATGCTTATGGCGTGAGTATGGCTGAGCAGGGATTAATGCAATACCTCGAACAGAGTGGAGTGTTGCAAAGTGCTTCCAATATCGAGTATGATTATCAGATGAAGATCGCTGCTGCCGATTCCACTCAGAAAGGAGCCTTGCAAAAAGAAATGGCGGCTAAGATCGACTCGTTGAACAAGATCAACGCTCCCCGTCTCAATGAATTTATCAAAGGGTTAAAGGAGGCTATGAATCTTGAGGAAAAGTCGCCTTATGCCCAGGGATTAAGTGTTGGAGTGCAGTTCTCCCAGCAGATGCTGCCTCAATTCAACACGATGCTTTATGGAGAAGGATCCTCTCAGAAGGTAAATAACGATCAGCTTATGGCGGGATTGATCTCTGTGTTGAAAAATCAGCAGTTGGCTATCAGTACGATGGATGCCAATGCGTTGGTACAAAAGGAGATTGAGAAAGCCCAGGAGACGCAACAAGCCCGTCAGGAGGAAACATTGAAAGAGCAATATGCCGGTGCTATTTCCGAAGGCGATGCGTATATGGCTGAGAATGCCAAGAAAGAAGGAGTGGTTACACTTGCCAGCGGCTTGCAGTATGAAATTCTCAAGGAAGGTAACGGCCCGACTCCCACTGATACCAATCGTGTAAAGGTGCATTATCATGGCACGCTGATCAATGGTGAAGTATTCGATAGCAGTGTAGACAGGGGTGAGCCCTCTGTATTCGGCGTGACCCAGGTAATTGCCGGTTGGACGGAAGCGTTGAAGCTGATGCCCGTGGGGTCTAAATGGAAATTGTATGTCCCCTATGATCTGGCTTACGGATCGCAGGACCGTGGTACCATCAAACCTTTTTCCAATCTTGTTTTTGAAGTGGAATTACTGGGGATAGAAGAATAAACAATTTTCGGAATATTGTAAGATAGGAGAGTGGCCATGGGTCACTCTTTTTTTGTTTTATTATTTTTTGGGAAGATCGGTTTATTTTGTCTTTTTTATATTGAATTGTTCCATATACGATAAAAAATAAAGATTTCGTCGATTTTTTCTTGCATAATGTTTTCTGAAGGTGTATATTTGCACATTTATAGATTGTAGGGTTGTCTTATTGGTATTTGTTAAAATTCTCGGCTATTTTCTGGTAAGTTCCTATAGGATTTTTAATGAAATACGATAGAAATAAGTCTTTAAATTTCAGTATGACATTTTTTTTAAAAAAAAAGTACAAAAAACCACGTAATTAAAATAAATGATTTATATTTGCGAAGCATATAGATAACCACAAAAATGTTAAATTAATGTAGAGTGTAAAATAGTAAGGACGTAGAGTTTGTAGAGTCTCTATTGACGGAAAGGTGTTTGTGTGTTAATTATTCTGATAATTAGTCTTTTATTATTAGTTAAAACCCTTTCAGAATTTGATGGAACAAAGAATATAATATTATAATAGTGTTTAATTTAAAAGTAGAGTTTATGAAAAGAAAGCTAACAATGTTTTTAGCCCTATTCTTTATTGGGATAGGGCTTGCTGTGGCTCAGACCCAGGTACGGGGTACCGTGGTGGATGAAGCGGGCGAACCGGTGATTGGGGCTACCATCCAGGTCAAAGGAACGTCGCAAGGAACCGTTTCCGATATCGACGGTAATTTTAACCTGTCTGCCCCTGCCGGGGGTACATTGGTTATTTCTTATGTCGGATATCAGACACAGGAGATTGCAGTAAGTTCAAATGTAAGGGCAGTGTTGAGAGAAGATAGTGAAATGCTTGAAGAAGTGGTTGTCACTGCATTGGGACTTACAAAGTCTCAAAAAGCAATTGCTTATAGCGCTTCTTCGATTAATAATGAAGAACTGACACTTGGCGGACAACGTTCGGCGTTGAATGCTTTGCAGGGAAAAATACCGGGAGTGTCCATTACTTCCAATTCAGGTGCACCTGGTGCTTCGTCGCGTATTGTGTTACGTGGTTACTCTTCTATCACAGGCAATAACGAACCGTTGTTCGTCGTGGATGGCGTGCCTATTAGTAACAATGCTTCGCAAGGTACATCCTTGAACAATAATGTTGACTTCGGGAACTCTGTCAACGATATCAATCCGAACGATATTGAAAATATCACCATTTTGAAAGGGGCTGCCGCCTCTGCGCTTTATGGATCACGGGCTGCCAACGGTGTAATTCTTATAACAACGAAAAGCGGTATCGCTGACGCTAAGGGGAAAACAAAAGTCGATTATACCGGATCCGTAAAATTCACAAATTATATGCCCATTTTGGAATATCAGGATAAATACGGACAAGGTTGGTCGGGTCAATTTGCATACGACGAAAACGGAAGTTGGGGACCTAAATTCGACGGTAAAAACCGCTTGTGGGGACGTGTAATTGACGGTCAGCAACAATATAAGCCTTTTGTAGGCCAATCGACCAATATCCAGGATTTTTATCAAACCGGTGTAACCTACAGTAATGGACTCAGTTTTAGTGGTGGAAACGCCAATACTACTTACTTTGTGTCCTATTCGAATATGCAAGACGATGGAATCATCCCTACTGATGTTGACAGTTATTCAAAAAATTCATTCAATTTCAATGGTTCCCATAAGAGTAAATACTATACGGTTTCGTCAGCCATTAACTATAATCAGAAAGAGGTAAGCGCCGTTGGCGGTGGTCAGGGATACAGCGTATTCAACAACATCATGCAGATACCCCGCGATTTCAGTATCATAGATATGGCGGATTACAAGAGTAAGTTTTATGATATCAATGGGTACTATACTTCATATGGAATTGTTAACCCCTATTGGACGCTGAATGAAGATGGAAACAAATACAACGAAGATCACGTTTACGGTAACCTGAAAATAGAAGTCCCAATTTATGAGTCGTTGAAATTTACAAGCCGTCTAGGAGAAGATTTTTACACTAACCGGATCAAGCAATGGACTGCTATAATCACACCGGATGAATGGAGTGAAAACTTTGGAGCTACAAGCGGTCCGGGTTCAGTGTATGTTTCCAGTGGATTTCGAAACGAATTGAATTTTGATGCGTTCCTGACTTATAATCCCAGTTTCGGAGATTTTTCGATAAGCGGATTATTGGGGACTAACGTCAACAGTCGTTATAGCCGAGCACACACTACGAATGTGCCCAGTCTCGATCTCCCCGGTTTTTATAATGTAAAGAATACGTCTAGTACTCCGACAGTTACTCAAACGTATACTCAACGAAGATTGGTCGGTATGTACGGACAGTTCGATTTAAGCTATAAAGATATGGTTTTTCTGAATGTGGGTGCCAGAAACGATTGGTCGTCCACATTGCCTAAAGATGGCAACAGTTATTTTTATCCCGCGGTAGGTGTAAGCTGGCTATTTTCCAACACGTTTCCGTCAATCCAGAACGTAATATCTTACGGAAAATTGCGCGCCAATTTCGGAAAAACCGGTAATGACCCGGATCCTTACGTACTACAGTCGGTGATGGTAGCAGCTCTCGTTGATATGCCATTTGGCGGCGATGTCACTTTCCCATTTGGCGGGGTGAATGCTTATGAGGTAAGCAATACGATTGGTAATCCTGGCCTTCGTCCGGAAATGACAAGTGAAATAGAACTCGGTGCAGATGTCCGTTTCCTGAATAATCGTGTCGGTTTGGATGTGGCGGTGTACAAACGTAATACCAAAGACCAGATAATGAATGTGAGCATCCCCTCTTCCACCGGTTACGGTGCAATGTTTATGAATCTGGGGAATGTGCAGAACAAGGGTATTGAAATTCAAGCGAATGGAACCCCTGTGAAAACACGGGATCTTACTTGGAGTTTAGGCGTAACATTTGCGAAAAACGAAAATAAGGTAATCGAGTTACTCGAAGGTGTGCTGGATGAAATTCAAATTGGAGGTTTTAGTGGAACCGGTATTTATGCCGCAGCAGGAAAACCTCTGGGGTATTTTAAAACGAGCGGTATTCGCAAGAACGAAGAAGGTAAAATTATTGTCTCAGCAAACGGCGTTCCTATTGCTTCGCCTGGTTTGGAAGAATATGAAAGTTTTCAACACGATTATACGATGGGTTTCAATACGCAATTAAATTACAAAGGAGCCTATCTGTCTGCTTCATTCGATTTTAGAAAAGGAGGTCTTTTCTTCTCCCGTACGGCAGATATCAACGACTTTGTTGGAAACAATATCCGGACGGCTTACAATGACCGTCGTCCATTTGTGGTTCCCAATTCGGTTAGAGAAACAAAAGATGCTTCCGGGAATACGATTTATATAGAAAATACAATACCTATTGCCGTTCAAAACATCAATACGTTTTATAATGGCGGAGGACTTGAAGGCAGTGCTGCCAATCTGATTGACAAAACGTCGTTCCGTCTTCGCGAAATCGTGTTGGGCTATAATCTGCCCAAATCGATATATAAGAATACCCCCATTACAAATATCGATGTCAGCCTTATCGGCTATAATCTGCTGTTGTGGTTACCCAAATCCAATACTTTCATCGATCCGGACGTTACAACTTTTGGTAATACAATTGAAGGTGAATTCGGGGAATTTTCAGCCTATCCTGCCACTCGCAGTTGGGGGGTTTCATTAAAAGTATCTCTATAATAAATAAAATTGATATAGAATATGAAAAAGTATAGATTAATAATATTCATGTTTTCGGCGATGCTGATAACATTCAATGGTTGTTCGGATTTTCTGGATGTAAATACCGACCCGAACAATCCCATTTCAGCTCCTATCAATAAGGTGCTTCCGGAAGCGGAAATGTCTACTGCGGCATTTTACAACAATTACCTGATGACTTATGGTTCAATCTGGGCTGAACATGTATCCCAGAATTTCACCAGTAACCAGTACAATGCGATCAATGACTATAATCCTCAACCCACGGATTTCAACTGGATGTGGGCGGAAAGTTTCAGTGGCGCATTGAATGATTATAAATATATTATAACAGAAGCCGAACAGGTCGAAGATTGGAATATGTATTTAGTAGCTACCAGTATGCAAGTATTCCATTTCGCTATTCTGGTCGATTTATTTGACAAGATCCCCTATAGTGAAGGATTGCAGGGAGCCGAAATACTTGCTCCTAAATACGATGAAGGAGAAACGATTTACGCCGATTTACTAGCACGTCTCGATAATGCTTTGTCTAAAGACTTTTCCGCTTTCTCCAATACAGCGATAGGAGAATATGATTATTTGTACAAGGGCGATATGGGCAAGTGGAGAGCTTTTGCGAACACATTGAAACTCAAAATGTATTTGCGTCAGACCAAAGTGGGCAATGTGAACGGCAAGTTGACAGAGTGTCTAAATTCTCCCTACGGTTTTGTTGATGAAGCTATGATTGGCGGTTTTTCGGATTCACCGGGTAAACGTAATCCTTTCTATGGCGTCAATCTGGCGGGTGAAGGTTTGGGTACCGATAATTTCCGTGCGGCTGATGTATTGTTGGATTATCTTGTGTCCAACGGTGACATTCGGTATAATGGAATATTTAAACCCGGTCCGGATGCTGCCGGTGTATTTACCAGTATGCTTTTCGGTGACCGGCTAAATTCAGGTGGTTCTTCCTTAAGTAATAGAATAGCAAGAGGCAACTGGAAAACCGATGATCCTGTTTACTTTTTTACAGAAGCAATGGTGCAATTTATGATAGCCGAAGCAAAAGAGAGGACTGGAATCAGCGGCGAAGACAATTATGAGGCCGGAATTATCGCTTCGTTTATCGACTTTGGTCATACCGCAGAGGATGCAAATACCCTTTTGTCAGGAATTTATGCATATCCGTCCGCTGCCAATGATAAGATTAAAGCCATTATCACACAAAAATGGATAGCTTCGGCCATCCGTGTACCGATTGAGGCATGGTTAGACTACAATCGCACCGGTTATCCAGACTTCCTGAAAGTTTCCGCTAACAGCCAGATTGGAGGCGGATTGATGCCTAAAAGGTTCTTTTTCCCAGCAAGTGAGACTTCGAGAAATGTAAATGCACCGGCTCAGGAAAAAATTGAAACTCCCGTTTGGTGGGCAAAGTAAATTTAAAAAAACTAATTGTATGAAAAAGATATTCAAAATTTTATTTATAACAAGCCTGACGATATTTACGATATCGCTTAACTCTTGTAGCGACGAAGATAAAGACAGCTACGGGTTGTCTGAAGTAGCGACATTTCCGGTTTTCACTCTGACAGGTGGCAATCTTATAGTAGAAACGTCTCACAGTGGTAGTTGGACTGATCCTGGTGTTGTGGCCCATGCAGGTGAAAAGGAACTTGATGTAACATCCCAAGGCAGCGTTGACCCTTCTAGACCGGGTTTGTACCTACTGACTTATACTGCTTTCGATGAAAGCGGTAATTTTCCTGTTTCCACCGAACGTAAAGTATTAATTGTTTCCGCTCCTCTAACTGCTGATTATAGGGGCAGTTATCAGGTAATATCAGCCACGCGTACCAATAAAATGAATGTTGTAAGTATGGGTGGGGAAACATTGGGTTGGTACAGAGCTTCCGATTCTTGGTGGCAGTCAAGCGCAATTCCTGTGGAGTTTGTCGATCTCGGCACCGGATTGAAGGTTATTCCCGGTAATTCGGGTTTTGGTCCTTTCGATGGCAATGTGACTTATGATGCGGCAACAAATACGTTTACTTTTCAACTGACATTTACATCCGGGGTAAACGAAGGAGTTTCCTGGAATACAAGTTGGGTAAAACAATAATAGGAATATTAAATAGATAAAAAAATAGGATATGAAACAAAATATATTGATAATTTCTGCAATTGCATTGTTATCTGTGTTTACTCTTACCTCTTGTGACAGCGATGTTGATCCGGGAGGCACCAGAGTAGAAGCTATGTCTGGGGAATGGGTGGTATATAATTCCGATTTCGATGCTGTTTTTCACCTGAAAACCTCTAATGCATCAAATAACGAAGCGAACAAAATTATTGTGACGGATAGAAGTGCGGCAGGAACTGGGGCTGGCTTCTGGGGATTTACCGTAAAGGCTGATTGTGATTTGGGTGCAAAGACTTTTTCTTGCACTAATGTTGCAAACGAGTTCTGGACAGAAACAAATGGTGTCTACACCCCCTATGAGATAAAAATATCTATTCGTAACGGGAAAATCACTGAAGAAACAATTGAATTACCTTCCGGAGTAAAAGCCGATAAGATTGAATTTGAGATTTGGTTTGAAGACATTGTTGATGAAGACCTTCCCGCCGATTATTATTGCAAGATAGTAGGGTATCGCTATTCGGGATTCCTGGAAGACGACGATTTTGTATTTACCGGAGGATAAAGTTAACAAGGGTTAACCAGCACCTGTTTTAGGGCAGGATAATCTGAATTTGCATGAGAGGCTGTTTCTGTAAGAGAGGCAGCCTCTTTTTCGATGTGGCGTGCATGATTACGAACTTGCTAGTGCGGATGCGAGTCCGCATAGGATAGGATATCTCGCTTGTTATGTGCGTATAGTAATATCGGAAAATAGTATTTACTTTTGCAGGTTGATCCAATTATGTGGCAACAATTCAGTAAGCCGGCATGCCTTGTATCTGGAAATCTTTTCGATGATACCGATCAGCCATTCCTGGGGATTTACTCCGGCATTCTTACAGCAGGCAAAGAATGAATACATCATGGCATTACACGCCGCCTCTTCATGGCGGCCGGCAAACATGTAGTTTTTCCTGCCTTATGTTGGTATTGTAGTTATGTTGGCATCGTAGCATAATCCCTTAATAACCAAATATGCATTATTGGCCTTCATAACATAATGATTGACTAAATTGCAGTCATCGTCCTCTAATGGACGTTACTGCAATATGATAGAAACATTATTTCAAAACACTATTAACCGACTAAAAATAAAATCAGCCGGATTGTTTTTATAACTCTCTTATTCTCAGACTCTATTTTTAATGTTTTAAAAACCTACCCCCCCATACTACAACTCCAGAGAGAGTTGGACGGCA
>Ga0265293_10008369_pt1 | contig 15362 bp, 10 predicted proteins | sample Munlanlewell138R_FD_192505 | JGI IMG/M metagenome (GOLD analysis project Ga0265293, IMG submission 192505) | Leachate microbial communities from a municipal landfill in Southern Ontario, Canada - Leachate well 138R | ecosystem: Engineered > Solid waste > Landfill > Unclassified | place: Canada...
TTTACTTCTTTATGCTCTAAAGTGATGTTTAACTCAGTTGTATCTACGACATCATACTCTACCGCATATCCATAAATTAAAATTTTAGCATTTTCTAAACCCGGAATACTTTGCACAAACTCTTCTTGCACTTCCTTTGGAAGAGAAGAAGAAATTCCCGAAGGATACATTGTGCTAAGATTTAATCCTTCTGGCTCTATAAACACGTGGTGAGTGTTCTTGTCTGGGTATCTATAGGCCTTATCTTCAATAGAAGGACAATATCGAGCACCAACTCCCTTAATCTGCCCATTAAACATTGGGGATTTTTCTTTATTATCTCTAATAATCCCCATTGTTTTCTCATTAGTACGAGCAAGCCAGCAAGAAACCTGTTTACTCTCTCTCATAAAAGGTTCGTGGAGGCTATGAAAATTCCTGACTGTTGGATCAGAGGGCTGTTCTTCTAGTTTTGTATAATCAATTGAATCAATATCAATTCTCGGAGGTGTTCCTGTCTTAAAGCGAGCAGAATTAGTCTTAATTTGGGAAAATATATCAGTTAGTCCACCAGAGGCCTCACAATCTATTCTTCCCCCAGTGCTTTGCTCACTACCCGTATGCAACTTCCCATTCAGGAAAGTTCCCACAGTCATAATCAATTTCTTGGTCCTATAGGACCGCTCAGCAGTGGTGAGATCGAATAAATCATCATCTCTTCTATAAGCTGAAACTAACCGCTCACGAATGACTGTTATATTGGGAATAGAGCCAATGATCTTCTCGGCCCATTCAGCGTAAGCCTCTTTATCAATCTGGACACGGGAAGACTGAACAGCAAATCCTTTTGAGTCGTTGAGGGTACGGAACTGGATTCCGGCTTTGTCAGCAAGGATTCCCATTAACCCGCCAAGCGCATCTATCTCTCTTACCACTTGCCCCTTCCCGACGCCACCGACAGATGGATTACAAGGAGCGGAGCCAAGCGGAATTCCCGGCATAGTAATAATGGCAACATTTAAATCAAACTGGGATGCGATATAGGCTGCTTCAATACCAGCGTGCCCTCCACCGATAATGGTCACATCGAAAACATTCATATTAACTTTTCCTCAATGTTCCACGTGGAACATTTCTATTTTCCAATACAAAAATTTGAGAAGATCGAGTTTAAAACTTGATCTGGTGAAATTATACCGATGAGTTCTGAAAGACAATGACCTAAGGTATTTAATTCATGGGATAAGATGGCCACATCCTTCTCGTAAGTAGCTGTATTCACATAAGATTCAAGCAATTTATCAATCTCTAGAATGAGAGATCGGTGCCTATCAAACAAAATTGGTTTACTTGAAACTATGTCTAAATATTTTTCACTGATAGCCGCTTCCAGTTGAGGAAGAAAATTTTCATCTGGGCTAGAAAGATTAACTGCCCCCATAGGACCAAGTTTTGGATAAAGATTCACTAAATGAGCACGAGATTCAGTAAAACCCGCTTGATCAGCGTGTGTGAAATAGATGGCATCAAAATCTAGCTCTAAAAGCTCTTTAAATCCATCGACGATTTCAAAGGGGTTGATGAGCAGGATGGAAAAGAAACTCGCATCTAGGAGCTTTTTTGTGCGTCTAATACCTTCTTGTTCAATAATATCTGTGGCCTCACGTAAACCGGCCGTATCAACCAGCTTAAATCGCACATCATTTATCACAACTGATTCTGAGAGATAGTCCCTGGTAGTTCCAGCAATAGGCGAAACTATGGCACGTTCATCCCGCAGAAGAAAATTGAACAATGAACTTTTTCCGGCATTAGGTAAACCGGCCAGAGTAATTTCTGGTTCAAGGATATTGTGCTGAAGAGGGGCCACTCGTGAGACGAGAGTTTTAAACTTATTTTGAAAAGCTTTTAAAGTTTCCAAATATTGTTCTTCAGCAGTCTCCTCCCCTATGTCCTCACTGAAATCAATCGCGAGCTCTAAAGATGCTTTGTGAACTGTGAAGAGCTGATAAAGATCTTTATATAAATCATAAAGAGACCCACTCAAGAGTGAGAGACCTTCATTAAGTGCATAACCAGAGTTCGCATTTAAAAATAAATCTAGTCCCTCAACTTGTGAGAGAGTCAGTTTATTATTCTTAAGTGCCCTGTAAGTAAACTCACCGGGTGAAGCTAATTTAGTCTGAGAATGAGTCGTAAAAAGTTTTAGAATTCGATCAATATTGAGAGTATTTCCGTGAATAGAAATCTCTAAAATGTTCTCACCGTTATAACTCTTAGGACCTTCGAAGTATGTTATACAAACATCATCATAAACATGATCTTTATAGATAAGGTTTGTGTAATAAACTTTGCGTGGTTCTATCTTAGAGAGATCTTTTGAAAAAAAATTCTGATAGTCGCAGAGGGATTTAAATCCTGATATGCGGAGAACCGCCATTGCTGCATTTGATCCAGCGGATGTTGAGCAAGCAATGATCGGTTCGTCCGAATACAGAAATTCCATAGGTAAAATTAAACCGTTTTCTTAGAGAAAACCAAAAGCTGTTGAAGAATACCAACTAATGTCGAAACAAAAATGTAAAGACATAGTCCAGACGGAAGATCCTTCATAATAAATCCAAAAATAACAGGCATAAACAGCATCACTTTCTTTTGAACAGGATCAGTGATGGTGTTCGGAGTAATTTTTTGCTGTAAGAACATAACCAGCGTCATAAGAACTGGAAGTACAAAATAGGGATCTTTGTTAGAAAGATCCTGAATCCAAAGCATGAAAGGAGCATCAACTAATTCTACTGCACCATAAAGAACTTTATAGAAGGCAAAGAACACCGGCATCTGAAGAAGAAGTGGTAAACATCCGCCTAGAGGATTTGCACCAGAACGCTTGAAAAGCTCCATTGATTCTTTCTGCATTCTCTGTGGATCATCTTTAAACTTCTCACGAATCTTAGTGAGCTCTGGTTGAATCACCTGAAGCTTCTTCATTGAGGCGTAAGACTTATACTGAAGAGGAAAAGTAATTAAACGAATTACAAGAGTGAGAAGAATAACTGCTACACCCCAGTTAGGAATAAAAGTATGGAAGAACTGAAGACCTTTTAAAATCCAAACGGCAAAGAAGCCCCAAATTCCAAAATCAACTGATTGATTTAAGTTGTGACCAAGGGCCGTAAGATCATTATATTCTTTCTTCGCAAATACTAATGAATATTGAAGTGAATTTGTACCTTTCGAAGTATGAAGAGTAAGACCACCCTCTTGGTCTGCTCTATAAAGAAGTGGTTCTTCTTTTTCAAAGTAAAAAGCAAATAAGTGATAGTTGAAATCAATTCCTGCCCACTTAATAACCTTATCACCCGCTTCATTATCATCGATATCAAGGTGATTTAGAGAATCGCTGTAGTAAGCAAAAAATCTTTCTTGACCATTCTCTAATCTTTTTAACTCTGACTTAAATGCAAAACGATATTTGAACTCGTTAGGAGAAAAGAATTTAAAACCGAAAACTCCACTCTCTTGTGGCTCAACTTTTAAAGTAATATCTTTAACATCATTCTTGAATTCAAAATCAGAAACTTTTCTAAAGTTATAAGATCTGTACCCTTCTCCAAAGTTAAACTCTACTTTAAACGATCTAGGCACTCCCACAGTTGCTAAGAAACTAAAAGCTGACTGTGAGTTATTCATACTAAGAACATTAAGCTCAGAATCTATCGTGACACTCGCACCATTGGCGGAAAGAACATATTCTTCAAGAGCAACTGGTTCTATAGGACCACTTTTTGTATTTGTGCCCTCAGTTTGAATTTGAGCACTATCATTTGCCCCCATGGGGGCAGAAGTGGTAGCCGTTGGTTCTATAGGGGCATTCTGTGGTTGCTGCGGAGCAAAGTAAAATTGCCAAGCAAATAGGATCAAGCCTGATAGAAGAATGGCGGTAAAGGCATTTTTTTGTTCAGAACCCATTTAAATCTCCAAAAATTAACTTTCAAGGTACTGGATCGTACCCACCTGCATGAAAAGGATGACATTTACAAATTCGCCGACATGAATACCACAAAGCTTTAGGCAAGGTAAACTTCTTAAAACATTCGAGAGAATAATGTGAACAGGTTGGGTGAAAGCGGCACTTAGGTCCCAGTAAAGGCGAAAGCGCATATTGATAAAAACGTATTAAAAAAATAAAAACTCTACTCATGATTAGAAACCAACTGTGTTGCTAAACGATTGAAGGCCGACAAAAGCTGCTCTTCTGAATCTGGTCGTTTTATCACAACAAACAGGAGATCTCTAGGAGTGGATTTTAATTTAAGATGATGACGATAAGCCTCACGCATTAACCTTTTATAACGGTTTCTATCGTGTGCCTTACCAATCTTGCGTGAAATACTAAACCCCACTCGAGAATGAGGCACAGAAAGACGACTTACTTTATGAAAGCAAACAAGAGGGTGAACAAAACTACGAGAGCTTTGTTCACGCAAATATTCAAAATCTTTTTTGTGGGTAAGTTTAAGAGATTTAGAAAAGCCCCAAGAGGACTTAGAATTCATCTTTTAAATTACTTAGTACCAGTAGAAACAGTAAGTTGCTTGCGGCCTTTAGCACGACGACGCTTAATTACAGCACGTCCACCAGCTGTTTCCATTCTTTTAAGGAAACCGTGATCACGAAGTCTCTTAAGTTTCTTAGGTTGCCATGTTCTTTTTTGCATACTCATATGAAGTCCTTAGAAAATACTGCTAAATTGAAAACCCAATTTAATACAGTAGATTTGTAAACAGGTCAATAATATTTATAAATCAAAGCGTCAATAGTAAGGTCTTGTAAGAGGCCGGGCCGTTGATTATGATCCAGATAAATGATACCCCTTCACCCTCTTAACAATAAACATTAAACGAATTTAGTAGATATACCTATGGCACAAAAGTTCCCATTCAATCACTTTTTGAAACTTGATTTAGATTCAAAAACTTTAGATACCCCAATAGGGACCCCGACTCACGCAGTAGAAACTCCGAAAATGGTACCATCTTCTCATTTCTCTTCACCATCTAATTCTGAGTTTTCGGCCGATGAACTGCAATCAATTACAGAAGCAATCTTAGATATTATGCGAGAGATGATCGCGGCAAATAAGTTTCACGCTTACTTCTCTTCTAGTTTAACCGTAAGTTCCATAGCAAACGACACAGTTGAGTTTCTAGTAACAACTCGATTCATTAAACAAATGATCGAGACACATTATCATGAGCATTTAAAAGATGCCGTTTTCCAAATTTTAGGGAAAAGCTACAATATCGTTTTTCATGTTTTAGGATCTGCTCCTAGCCTATCCTCTAATAAAGAAAACATTTTAAAAAGTTTGCATGAACAAGAACCACAACCCAAAAAAGTTGATTCAGTAAAGAACGCTTCATTCTTTATAGATAATCTACAACCCACTCAAGACGATCTTTTTAAGGCCATCGATTCAAAAGTAATCGAACATGAAAGCCCACAGTTCTCAACACAGATTGATACTAATAAGACTTTTGGGAATTTCATCATTGGTCCTTCGAATAATATCGCACACGCCTTCTCCATGGCGGTAGCTAAAGATCCTGGAAAAGCATATCCTGCACTCTATATCTTTGGTAATTCTGGTCTTGGAAAAACTCATCTTATTCATGCAATTGCTAATGACATTCAATCCAGATTTCCTCATATGAGAATCTGTTTAACTAGCGCCAACAGATTTATGAATGAAATGGTCGAGGCAATTAAGAGCAATACTTCGATTGAGTTCCGTAAAAAATACTCTGAGAAAACTGACTTATTAATTATTGATGATATCCACGAACTAAAAAATAAGACCACTACACAAGAGATGTTCTTCCATATTTTCAATGAACTCATTGATCAAGGAAAACAGCTCGTCTTTACGTCTGATAAAACACCTAAAGAAATTGATGGCATCGAGGATAGAATCCGCACTCGTTTATCACAGGCCCTACCAGTAGAGATTCAACAACCTGATCTTGAAACTCGTATTGCTATTTTAAAGAAAAAAGCCCTAGAAAAAGACCTCTACCTCGATGATGAGGTGGTGGACTTGATTGCAAAATGTGTAAAGACAAGTGTCCGTGAACTAGAAGGTTGTTTAATTAAGCTTCAGGCCGTCACTTCAATTCTAAAAGTAGATATTGACTTGGAAGTAGCTAAGGAACATTTAAAACTAAGTGAAGAACTTGAGAATCAAAGGCACCTGACTATTGAAAGCATCACCAAATCAGTGAGCAATTATTTTAAAATCCCATTGGGTGATGTACGAGGAAAAGCAAAAACTAAAGAGGTAGTTATAGCCCGACAAGTTTCAATGTACTTGGTAAACAAAATGCTTAGACCTACTCTTAAAGATAACGGGAAGTATTTTAGCGATCGGGATCACTCAACAGTCATCCACGCCATCACAACAATTACGAATCGCCTAAAAACTGATCCACAGCTTTCTCAGCAAGTTCTAGAAATAGAAAAGCAGTTATAAACATAATCGACATTTGTTAACACTAAGGGCCCTGATAAATGACTATCCATTTCTCAGGGCCCTTCTTCATTTGGCCACTCAGATCAACATATCCACGGCCCTTGATGTTAATAAAGTGGATCAACACAAAAGTTATCCACAATGTGGATGAAAATGTGGATAAGTGATGGCCTGGCGCGGCCAATCAATGAGGCCAGCTCGCCGCATGGGCCTAGGGCCGTGCATAACTTGTCACTAGGCCGTGGATAAACCTAATAATATCCACGGCCTACAAGATGATATACGTAGCATTTAAAATTGTTTGGCCGAACGAGAGTGGATAGAAATAAAAGATAAATAGTTTAACATACTGAATTTATTCATTTAAACTTAATCTATCAACATTGTCCCAACCATCATTATATTTATTATTAATATATATAATATATAGAGCTATAAGAGATATTGGGCCTATAGGGGCAAGTAGCTTGATTAACCGTTTATCAAAAGCTAAAACTTAACCCTATCTGAGGTTAAACTATGAAACTAAAAATTCAGTCACATGTACTGCGTGAAGCAATTAATAAATTACTAACGGTAGTAGATAAAAAGAATTCGCGACCAATTCTGACTAATTGCTTAATTAAAGCAAGCAATCAAAAACTTGAGTTAATTGCAACTGACTTAGAAGTTTCAGCTAAAATTATTTTAGATGCTGACATTGAAGGTGAAGGAAGCTTTTGTATCAATTCAAAAAATATTTCTGATATCCTCAGAGAACTTCCTAACGAAGATCTTTATTTAAATGTTGATAACAGCAATTTATTAAATCTTAGTTGTAAAAATATTAATTATTCACTTTTGGTTATTAGCCCTGAGGAATTTCCACAACTCTCTTTTCAAAACCAAAGTACTGAGTTCAGACTTAAAACAAAACAAATTTCACAAATTATAAATAAAACATCTCACGCAATCTCAACTGATGAAACTCGTTTATATTTAAATGGGATTTTCTTGCAGTTAACTGACTCAAAGCTTAGATCTGTAGCAATTGATGGCCACAGACTAGCTTTACTCGATACCAATGAGTTTATTGGTGAAAATAAATTCCTTGTAGATGGAGTTATCATTCCACGAAAAGGTATTTCAGAACTTAAAAAAATTGCAGAAACATATCCTGATGAAGATGTAGCTATCTCTCTTGATGACTCTTTCATGTTCGTTAATGCACGAAATGAGTACTATTTATCAGTACGCCTTATTGCTAGAGAATACCCAAAATACCAAACCGTTATTCCAGCAAAAACGACCAATAAATTTGTTATTGAAAGAAATGCCATCTTAAATGCTGTAAAAAGAGTTAAGATCATTTCTAACGAGAAAACTAACGGTGTTAAATTAAATATTGCAGATAACGAACTCGTTATTTCCACAAACCACCCTTCTCTTGGTCAAGCATCAGAAAAACTTGCAATTGATTATAATGGAAAACCAACTGAGATCGGGTTTAATGCAAAGTATCTAATTGAAACTCTCTCCGTGCTTAATGAAAGTGATATCGTATTCGAATTCAACAATGAATTAAGCCCTGTAGTAATTAAGGCCGAAGATCTTCCAGAGTTCCTGGGAATTATCATGCCTTTAAAATTGTAATTGTGGATGAATTGTTGGAAACTTCAAAAATTACAACTGCAAAACTTTAGGAATTTAGATTCTTCTATATTCAGTTTTGTTGAAGGTATAAATTGTATCTTCGGTTCAAATGGGAATGGAAAAACAAATCTCTTAGAAGCCGTATTTTATCTCACTAATAAAAAATCATTCCGTAAAAACACAAGTTTTTCACAAATGATCAACATTGAGGGTGAAAATCCAGAGATTATCATCCAAGCTGTATTCGGAGATTCTCAAAATATAAGTTCCTACTCCTTAAGAGAAAATGAAGGGACGCAAGAACGATATTGGGACAATTTACCCGCTAAGGGGAAAACACCCACTAGCTCTGTATTTATTAATCCCTTTGATAGTTATCAGTTTCATAATTCTTCTACATTCAGAAGGCAATGGTTAGACTCTCACCTCTCGTTAATTGATAGTGAATATAAAAGAACGTTAAGTGCTTTTCAAAAGGCTATGAGGTTTAGGAATTCACTTTTACCCCTAGGAACTAAGACCCAATTGCAGTTGAGAGCCATTGATGAACAAATTGCTCAGCAATCAGCCTTTATCACTGCTAAGAGGGTGCAATTCACTCAAGAGCTGACAAACTATATAACACCTTGCTTTTCTCAAGTTTTTGCGGAGGAACACCAACTGGCCCTTGAACTGGATAGTTTATTTTCGCACTGGGATGAAAAAAGAATTTTCGAATTTTACCGACATCAAGAGAGTCAAGATTACAAAAGTGGTCTTACCCAAGTGGGAATTCACCGTGATGATGTGGTTTTTTACTTTGATGGACTCAATGCTTTTGAGTTCTGTTCATTAGGTCAACAGAAGATGGCCTTTCTAAGCTTAATATTTGCTTATATTGAGCTTTTTAGGTACAAATTCAACTCTTACCCTATTGTTTTAATTGACGACGTTTCAGGCGAATTAGATGGCCAGAGATGGAAAAATTTGATCAAATATCTGCAAACAAAAAGGTTTCAGGTATTGATCACCACTGCCAATGAAAATTTTGGTCTAGAACTAGAGAAGATACCAAATTCTAAAAAGTTTTATATTACACAAGGTAAGCTCGTTTAACCACGGATAGGAGCATCTTAATGAATCAAACTTCTGATTCTATTTCAAAAGTTAACACTGACTATACTGCTGACAAAATTAAAATTCTTGAAGGACTTGAAGCCGTAAGAAAGCGTCCAGGAATGTACATTGGAGATACCAGTTTTAGAGGGTTTCATCACTGTGTGTACGAAATTGTGGATAACGCTGTTGATGAAGCTTTAGCAGGTTACTGTAAAGAAATAAAAGTCATAATCCATGTTGATAACTCATTAACCGTAACTGATGATGGTCGAGGTATTCCTGTTGATATCGTTCCTGGTGAAGGAATTTCGGCAGCTGAAATCGTTTATACAAAGTTACATGCCGGTGGAAAATTCAATGAAGATGGTGGGGCTTATAAAGTTTCTGGTGGTCTTCACGGGGTAGGTGCTTCAGTTGTAAACGCTCTTTCTAAGTGGGTTCGTCTAGAAATTAAGAAAAATGGCAAAGTTCATCGATTAGAATTCGCACATGGTGTTGCCAAAGAACCACTCAAGGTCATTGGAGATTGTGAACCGTCAGAGACAGGAACAAGTGTTACATTCAAGTCTGATAATGAAATCTTTGAAGTAACTGAGTATAACTACGATACGCTTGCAACTAGATTCAGAGAAATGGCCTTTTTGAATAAAGGTTTAAAAATTTCTCTAACCGATGAGCGTGCGGATAAATCTGAAACTTTCCACTATGAAGGTGGTCTGGCTGAGTTCGTTCAATATTTAAACAGAGCTAAGTCACCTATTCACAAAGAACCAATTTATATTTTCCAATCTCGAGATAACTATGAAGTTGAAGTAGCTATGCAATGGACTGATGGCTATTCCGAAGTCCTCACTTCATATGCTAACAACATCAACACTCCTGAAGGTGGTGTTCACGTCTCAGGTTTTAAAACTGCACTAACTCGAGTTTTAAATAACTACGCTAAAGATAATAACCTTCTTAAAAACGTAAAAATCAACCTAACTGGTGATGATATGCGTGAAGGTTTAACGGCGATTATTTCCGTTAAACTAACAAATCCACAATTTGAAGGTCAGACCAAATCGAAACTTGGAAACTCTGAAGTAGAAGGTATTGTTAACTCTCTTGTTGGAGATAGATTTAAAATTTACCTCGAAGAGAATCCAAACGTTGGTAAAACAATCATTAAGAAATCAACGGACGCTGCTGCTGCTCGTGAGGCTGCTAGACGCGCTCGTGAACTTACTCGTCGTAAAACAGCTCTCGATTTCTCTGGTCTTCCAGGGAAGATGGCCGATTGCCAGGAAAAGAACCCTGAGCTTTGTGAAATCTACATTGTGGAGGGAGATTCTGCGGGTGGATCAGCAAAACAAGGTCGTGACCGTCGTACGCAAGCCGTACTACCTCTAAAGGGTAAAATTCTCAACGTTGAGAAAGCTCGTTACGACAAAATGTTATCAAGTGAAGAAATTAAAGTTCTTGTGCAAGCAATGGGTACAGGAATTGGTAAAGACTCATTTGATATTTCAAAACTTCGTTATTACAAAATTGTTATTATGACGGATGCGGATGTGGATGGTGCTCACATTAGAACACTTCTCCTCACTCTTTTCTATCGTCAGTTCCCAGAAATACTAGAGCGTGGACATCTCTATATCGCTCAACCTCCTCTTTTCAAATATAAGAAAGGAAAGAATGAGAAGTATTTAAAAGATCAAAAAGAATTAGAAAATTATCTTGTTGCTAGTGCTCTTGCTGATGCTGAAGTGAAAGTTGATGGCGAGATAGTTGAGATCGAAAAAGTAAAATCTTATGTTAATAAGTTTAGAAATTACTTTGAAAATCTTGAACACTACGATCGTCACTATGATTCAAAATTTTTAAGAACAATAGTTGAAGACGGTGAATTCGATGCTGCTCTTCTTAAAGATAAAGCTAAACTTGAAGCTTACGTAGCAAGAATCTCTGAACTACTTAAGACCAAAGATGTTTCAGAAGAAATGAAAAAATATGACATCTTCATCGAAGAAGATGTTAAAAATCTTGGCTATGAAATTTTTGTTAAAGTTAATACCGCTCTTAAAGTTAAGACTTTAAGAATCGGGATGAATTTTTCCGATTCAGCTGAATATGCCGATCTAAAAAATCAGTACGATGGTTTAAAGAAGTATCTAACGAGTGAATTCGAAATTAAATCTGGAAATACTCAACACAAGTTTGCAGGTGTTAAACTCTTCTCTGATCATGTTTTAAATGATGCTCGTCAGGGCGCTTATATTCAGCGCTATAAGGGACTGGGTGAGATGAATCCTGAACAACTTTGGGAAACAACGATGAACCCTGAAAATCGTACTCTTCTCCAAGTTAAGGTGGAAGATACCATTGAAGCTGATCAGGTGTTTTCAGTTCTTATGGGGGATCAAGTTGAACCTCGACGTGATTTTGTTGAGACCAATGCCCTTAACGTGAGAAACCTTGATATCTAATTTTTAAGGAAGAAAGAAAATGAGCGAAGATAATAGCCAACACAATCACGGACATATTTCCCCACTTCTCATTCAAGATGAAATGAGAAACTGTTACCTCGATTACGCCATGTCAGTAATCGTTGGTCGTGCACTCCCTGATGTGCGCGATGGTTTTAAACCAGTGCATAGACGTATTCTCTATGCCATGCATATGCTGAATAACTATCATAACCGTCCTTATCTAAAATCAGCTCGTATTGTCGGAGACGTTATCGGTAAGTATCACCCACATGGTGACTCAGCTGTGTACGGTGCTCTCGTTCGACTTGCTCAGGATTTCTCAATGAGATATCCGATCATTGAAGGACAAGGTAACTTTGGTTCAATCGATGGTGATAGTGCCGCGGCCATGCGTTACACAGAATCAAGAATGCAAAAACTTGCTAACGACATGCTTGGTGATATCGATAAAGAAACTGTTGATTGGCAAAGTAACTATGATGGCTCTCTCCAAGAACCAACCCTACTACCAACAAAAATTCCAAATCTTTTAATTAACGGATCTGCAGGTATTGCAGTTGGTATGGCGACTAACATTCCTCCTCATAATTTAACTGAGGTGATGAATGGATTAATTGCACTACTAGAAAATCCAGAAACTTCTCTACATGATTTGATTAAACTAATTCCAGGTCCTGACTTCCCTACTGCTGGAACGATTCATGGAACCGCTGGAATTCAACAGGCCTACCATACTGGTAAGGGTGTTATTCAAATTCGTGCGAAAGCTGATATTGAAGTAAAGAAAAACGATCGTGAACAAATTGTCATCACGGAAATTCCATATCAAGTAAACAAAGCAAAGCTTATCGAAAAAATAGCTGAACTTGTTACTGAGAAAGCAATCGAAGGTATTTCAGATATTCGTGATGAATCAAGCCGTGAAGGTATCCGCGTAGTAATTGATATTAAGCGTGGTGAGCAAGGGGCAGTGATTCTTAACCGCCTTTATAAACAAACTCAAATGCAAGTTTCTTTCGGTATTATTTTCCTTTCAATCCACAATGGACAACCGAAAGTAATGAACCTTAAAGAAATGCTTGAGTGTTTCATTGATCACCGTCGTGAAATTGTGGTCCGTCGTACAACTTATGAACTAAGAAAAGCTCGTGAACGTGCGCATATTTTAGAAGGTCTTAAAATCGCCGTTGAAAATATCGACGAGATTGTTGAACTAGTTAAGAAAGCAGAAGGTCCAGCACAGGCCAAAGAACAGTTGATGAGCCGTTTTGCTCTATCACCTATTCAGGCTCAAGCTGTACTCGATATGCGTCTCCAACGCTTAACTGGTCTTGAACGCGATAAGATTATTGCTGACTATGAAGCTATTATGAAAGAGATTGCTCGCTTAGAAGGAATTCTAGCAAGCGATGAACTAATTCGTGGAATCATCAGAGACGAATTTGTGGAAATAAGAGAAAATTACGGAGATGCTCGTCGCACAGATATTATAGCTCAAGCCGACGAAATTCAGATGGAAGATCTGATTAAGAACGAGGAAGTCATCGTTACTATTACTCAGAAAGGGTATTTAAAACGTATGGCCATGGACACTTACCGCTCTCAGAAAAGAGGTGGTAAAGGTGTGAAAGGTGCAGATCTTGATGATGATTTCTACACTTCAATTTTCACAGCAGATACTCATGACTCTCTTATGATCTTTACTGATAAAGGTACGGTATTCTCGATTAAGGTTTACCAAATCCCAGAAGGACAAAGAACTGCCAAAGGTAGAAACATTGTTAATATCATCAATGTTCCTGCTGGAGAAAAAGTAAGAGACATCATTACAATGCCAAAAGATCTTGAAAACAACTTCATTATCTTTGCTACTAAACAAGGTATTGTGAAAAAATCTGAACTGTCAGAATACAGAAATATGAGACAAAATGGTCTTAAAGCTATCAAGGTTGTTGATGGTGATGAGATTTTAGCTGTTAGAATTTCTAATGGTAAGAAAGATGTTCTTTTAGCTGCTTCATCTGGTAAGTCGATCAGATTCAGTGAAGATGATTGTCGTGCTCAAGGACGTGTCTCTCAAGGTGTGAAAGGGATTTCACTTGATGAGGGAGAAGAAGTTATTGGAATGGAGCTGATTGATGAAACATCGCAGATCTTAACAGTAACAGCACGTGGTTACGGTAAGCGTTCAAGCTCTGAAGAATATCGTACACAATCTCGAGGTGGTAAAGGAATTCTGGCCATGAAGCTCACTGAGAAAACAGGCGAGATCATGGGAATCCTTCCTGTAACAGATAAAGATGACTTGATGATTATCACAGATAAGGGTCAGGTCATTAGAACAAAAATCTCTGGAATTTCACTTCTTGGACGTAACACTCAAGGTGTACGACTTATCAACGTTAAGCCTGATGAAAAAGTTGTAGCTGTTGAGAAAATTGTAGAGCCAGAGGAAGAAGGCCCTGAGGTTGATGAAACACCTATTCAGTAATGTAATATTTCTTTTAATGCTTTTAGGGGTGAAGTCATGTGACTTCACCTCTGCAGTTAACCGAGATATTCTGGCCGCTCAAAACTATGTTGATAACCAGGAATTCGCCAAAGCAGTTGAGCTTTACGAAAAAATTTTAACTCAAAATCTTTCTAAATTAATCAAAACTAAAATTCATTATCAGATTGCTGAAATTAATTACCTTTATCTAGATGAACAGGTTAAGGCACTAAGCTACTACCAGTATATTGTGGATAATGTGGATGATCCCCTTTGGCAGGTTAAATCCCTAGAGAAAGTAGCAGATATTAACTATTCTTTTTCGCGCAACTATCAACAGGCGAAGAGAGCTTATGAAATTCTTCTTGAAGTAAAGCCTCGTCTTAAAAACTTTGATTTCTATGCTTTTCGCTTAGCCGAGTGCTACTTTGAGTTAGGAAACTATGAAGAAGCTCGAGTCCATTTTAATCGCTTCATTGAACAACCCAATAATGATTTTCACCTAGAGGCCTACAATCAAATGGGACTTGTGGAGTTTTACACTCGCAATTGGGATAAAGCAGTGGAGTATTGGATGGAATACCTAAAGCGAGAAACTCAAAAAGATAAGATTGTGAAAGTTAAATTTATGATCGCTAATGCCTATGAGTCGAATGAAAAGCTAAAGGAAGCATACAATATCTATTATTCCCTGCTTCCGAGTTATCCCAACCCAGAGGTTTTAAGAGAACGACTTCGTTCCCTTTACGCCCGTCGAGTAGCAAGAAAAAGGTGAGAAAGTTTTTTCTAGTGATGGGTCTTGCCGTGGGACTACCCTCCACTATTTTAGGTTTATTCTTTGTCCTCTACCAACTTGTTAAAAACGATGTTATAAGCTGGAATACCTTACTGATAATTTTATTGATCGTGGTGTCTTACACCCTAGGTTTAATGGTGAAAAATGTCCTGGGCCCAAAAAATAAATAATAAGATCTATTTTGCAGGCCTCGCGCTTAATATAGGAGTGGCCTGGTTCTTCTCCGATGGAGACTTTAGAACTTTTACATGGTTGATGGTGATGCTTTTAACGACGGTTTTTAGCCACTACTTCAATATTAAAGGAATGCTCCAGCTGATTGGGCAAAGAATCCAAGGAAAACGAACCCTTGGATTCTTTGCC
>Ga0265293_10008370_pt1 | contig 15361 bp, 17 predicted proteins | sample Munlanlewell138R_FD_192505 | JGI IMG/M metagenome (GOLD analysis project Ga0265293, IMG submission 192505) | Leachate microbial communities from a municipal landfill in Southern Ontario, Canada - Leachate well 138R | ecosystem: Engineered > Solid waste > Landfill > Unclassified | place: Canada...
AACAGTACGGCGTTCAACTTTCTGATGAGGAGGCGACAGAGAAGACAAGGGGGATGGTGGACTTATTTGCAGTTATTACTGGCTACTCTGAGTAGCACAGTGCTAGTTATTCTGATATAATATATGAAGCTAAAACAGCTTGAAATGAGACAAAACACACTTACAAAAAGTGCTCCTGAAAAGAGCCACTATTTCATATATGCTCGCAAAAGTGAGGAGGCTGAAGACCGTCAAGTTCAGTCTATCGGAGACCAGTTAAAAATAGCTGAAGAGTTGAAGACCAAGCTGGACATCACTACCGAAGCAACCTATTCAGAGAGCATGTCAGCAAAGATGCCTGGAAGACCTGAGTTCAATAAAATGATTGAAGAAATTGACAGGCTTGGGGGTATAAAAGGTATTGTTGTGTGGAAGCTCAATAGGCTTTTTAGAAATCCTGAGGATGAGGGGAAAATCAGACAAAGATTATCAGACGGGAGAATATCAGAAATCATTACTCCATCAAAGACCTACTATGAAGCAGATAGCGACTTCATCATGGCTGTAGAAGGAGCACAAGCACAACGTTTCATTCGTGATTTACGGGAAGATACTGCACGAGGTGTAAACTCCAAACTTAAAAAAGGTATTGCGCCAATTTTAGCTCCTCCAGGCTACAAAAATGATACCTCCAAAAGACAAGGTGAGCGGGATATCGTCATTGATGAAGTACAGTTCCCACTCGTGAGAAAGATTTTTGAGATGTACTTGACTAACAATTACAGCGTACAACAGCTTTGGTTTGAGGCTGAAAAGCTTAAAATCAGAAGCCACAGAGGGAAGATTATCTCAAAGACTCAGTTATATAAGATGCTCCGCAATCCTTTCTACACAGGTACCCGCTTCATTTATGCTAACACGCTCTATACCAATGGGATACATGAAAGAATGATTACAGATGCAGAGTTTGACCTCATCCAAGAGCTTATGGATGGGCGTTCACGACCTCGTGGAGCAATTAACACCAACTTACTTACTGGCATTATGCACTGCGGGGAGTGTGGACGCATGATAACCTCTGAAGTGAAGACAAAACAGTATAAAAACGGCACTTCTCAAACATTCATTTATTACCGCTGTACTAAGAAATGGAAGGGTCAAAAATGCAATCAACCTTATATCCCAGCAAAGGTTTTAGAAGAGCAGGTTTTGACCTTTATGGACAGTATTACGCTTTCTACTCCTTTCGTTGAATGGGCTATCAAATGGCTTAAGGTCATGCACGGAAACCAAGAGAAGCTAAGAGAGGCTAAGTACAAATCCACAGAACAGTCCTATAAAGAGGTTGTTAAGAAGATAAACAGAGTCGTAGAAATGACAATGGATGGGATGTTGAGCACGCAAGAAGGCATGGCAAAGAAACAAGAGCTAGAGGCAGAAAAGCAACGTCTCTCAGATGAGCTTTCAAAGATAGACACGCATGTAACTGAGTGGAGTAACCTGGCTATCCAAACTTTTGACCTTGTAAAAAATATCAAGGAGCGGTTTGCAAACGGTACTATTGAGCAACGAAAGACGATTTTGCGGGTCATTGGCTCGAACCTCACCATTAAGGATAGAAAGATTGATATTACAATACGAAACCCGTTTGAATATATTCAGATGGTTGTTCAGGAGTTCAATGGTAACAAGCGGCTCGAACCTAACGATTTGCCTGTTATATCAAGCCAAAATGCTTTCTTGCGGTCTCAAAATAACTTTGTGGGTGGCTGACCGGATTTGAACCGGCGACATCCAGTTCCACAAACTGGTGCTCTAACCAACTGAGCTACAACCACCGTAGAGAGTAATTATAGCATTTTAAAGCCTCAAAATCATTTTTCTTATTCTATAATCTCTCCCTCTATATATTCCTTCTTCGGCCTTGAAAGTCTTTTTGCTACGATATATCCGGCCACAAATCCTCCGATATGTGCAAAAAATGCCGTCCCCCCAGTATCCATGGAGATTGATGGAATACTCGCAATGCCCTGAAAAAACTGAATAACAAACCAATACAATAAATAAAACCCTGCCGGGATATTCAGAATCGTCACGATAAAAAACAAAAATACAACAGATTTTATTTTATGATGAGGGAAGAGTACATAATATGCTCCTAATACACCAGATACCGCACCAGACGCGCCAAGCATGGGGATAAATGAATCAGTATGGAAAGCATATTGCAGTATTCCTCCTGCGACACCTGCAGCAAGGTAAAAGAAGAAAAATTTGACACTTCCCATGCGCTCTTCTACATTATCCCCGAATACCCAAAGAAAGAGCATGTTTGAAATAATATGAAAAAATCCTCCATGGAGAAATTGTGATGATATCAATGGAAATAACGTAGAAGGGTCCCTGAAATCAATAAATTGAGGTATAAGCGCGTATTCTGCAATAACAGCATCCAGATCACCGAGAAGTAAGTATCTCACAAAAACGTATATATTTACTGCGATAAGAAACAGGGTAACATACGGTGTTTTTTGTGATTTTACACTGTCAGAAATTGGAAACATATATCCTTTCAACTCGCTTTATGCGAGATTATAAAAATAGAAACAGCCCTAAATATTTCCCTAACAAAATACAGTTATTCAGCTTTCTATTCGGCGCTCTCGGCGGGAATCGAACCCACAACCTACTCTTTAGAAGAGAGTTGCTCTATCCGTTGAGCTACGAGAGCAAAGATCAACTCTCTATTTTACCCTAGAAAGCAGTTTTTTCAAAATAAAAGAAATTAAGATAATGAAATAAATCTTTCTATACAAATGCGATTTATTTAAAAAGAAGTTTACTGTTTCCTATGGTATCCGTTCAAAAGAGAATTTTTGGAGCGGGAAAAGGGGTTCGAACCCTCGACCTTCAGTTTGGAAAACTGACGCTCTAACCAGCTGAGCTATTCCCGCAATCCCTGTAGTATACCAAATTTAAGAAAAAAATCTCAATTTTTCTGTACTTCTAATTTGTAAAAAAGAACGGTTGCAATAAGCACTACTAACGCTGTTATATAAAATGGAATCGTCACATTCCATGATGCCATAATAAATCCGAGAATCAACGGTCCTACGATCCTTCCTGAGCTCTCAAACGAAAATGCGAGACCCATTGTAGCGCCTTGACCCTCAGTTGTCCTTTTAGAAAGGAGTGCATTTGTTGAAGGTCGCATAAGAGAACTTCCAATTACAGATATTATAAAAATAACGTAAAAGAGAATCGGATTGAACGAAAATGGCGCAAGAGATTGTCCAACAAAAATCATCAGAAGTCCCAAGAATATCGTCTTCACATCCCCGATTTTCTTCTCAATATTTGGCAGAACGAACCACTGAGTTAAAGCTGCAGTAAACCCGACAATAGAGAAAAATATCCCGTTCTGAATAGTATCAAACGAAAATTTTTCAACGGTAAAAAACGGAATAGTGAGCGAATAGTTTGAAATATAAAACGCCCATGCAAAAAGCAAGAAAAACAATAATCCAAACTTCCCCTTAAGCGCGCGAGCTAGTATTCTTGGACTAATAAGCCCCTGCCGAACTGCAAGACTTTTTGCGCGATTATGATGAGTTTCCTTCAAAAACAAAGTAATAATTACTAAATTAATAACACCTATAATTGTTGCAATATAAAAAGGAAGTGAAAGCGACTGACTTCCAAGAAACCCTCCTACGCTTGGCCCGATCATGAAGCCAAATGCAAACATCCCAGTAACGCGAGAAATGTATTTAGTTCTATTGTCACCTTTAGCAACATCCGCTACATATGCGAGCGCAGATGGCAAAACTCCAGCACTCCCCAAGCCTTGAATTGCCATACCGAAGAATATCATTCCGAGATTCTGGGAAATTCCAATGAGAAATAATGCACTCGCGGTAGTAAAGATAGAGAATATAAAAATAGGCTTTCTCCCATATCTATCTGACATCTGTCCAATAATAGGAGCCGCGAGAAATTGCGTGAGTGCAAATACCGCAGTGAGGAGTCCTACTTGAAAAGAACTCGCGTTAAACGATGTCGCAAATAGTGGCAAGATCGGGAATATCATGCCCGATGCAATAACGTTTATAAAAACAGTAATGTAAATCCAATAAAATCTCTTTTCCATATTTTAAAAACGGGAATTCTTTCAATCAAATCTATCTATCTTTCGCAAGAAATCTCAAATCATTAATCATGATAGCAATCATTACTATAAAAACCAAGAAGGAAATCTTATTCATTTCCCAAGCCGCATATATGTCACCATGCAAAAGGTAAGATACACCTCTGGTGATGCCTATAGAGTAAGATGGAATATGCAAAAGTGAATAAAAAGATAAAGTTGGTAGCCTCATCAAAGTAGCAGTAGGCATTATAAATAGCAGCACTATCAAGAGACTAAAAAATAATAATCTCAGCTTTGGCTGAGTCATACTTATAAATTCTAATGTAAAATTCAATATTCGTCTATTTTTGATTGAGATATTTACCATCTGCATCTTTCAGACTATTTGTGGCGATTAAAATAATATCAATAATAGACCAAATCCCACATCCTCCTGCAGTAAGAAGCTTCAGGATCCCGGTTCCGATGAGACCCATGTAAAATCTATCTACTCCTAAAGAGCCCAAAAATATTGATAATAATAATGCAACTAAATAACTTCTATGACCGATTTGTTTGTTAGTATTTTCCATCTTACACCTCCTTTCTTACTTGTCGGGGAGAGAGGACTTGAACCTCCGGCCTCACGCTCCCAAAGCGCGCGCTCTAGCCAACTGAGCTACTCCCCGTTTCTTAAATCACAAGATAAAACTTTAAGTTCAAATAAAATATCGACTCCAGTATTTAATCTCTGCCTATTTTACTTTCTTTAACTCAAAAAAACAACAAAGAAGAATTTTAGCCACAAATTTACAGGTTTAGTACTTGACAAATTTATTTTGAACCTTCATATTAGTATGGTAAGTTCAATTGAGCCTGAAAGGAGGTGAGTAGCAATATGAAAATGCAATTTTACGATGTAAAAACACGAACGAAGATTGACGCAGACGTAACTGAAAAAACTACTTATCAGGTCAAAGGACAGACAAAATACGCAGTAAAAGCAAAAACACCAGATGGAAGAAATCTTACTCGTTTCGTAAGCAAAGACGTATACGATACTGTAGACGCATAGAAAAAATTGTCTTTGCACAATATTACTAACAGGCCTCTTCAGAGGTCTGTTAGTTTTTTAAATCCCGGAAGGCTCCATAAGACGCGAGAAGTGCGGTAAGCGGAACTGCTAGAACCAACCCAAAACTCCCCACAAGAACCCTTATTATTTCTTCAGCGACAAGCTCATTATTAAGAATTGACCAAAGAGGATTCCCGGATGGATTTATTACAATAAATAAAAATATCGGAAGCGATGCACCAGCATATGCAAGGACCAATGTATTCACCAACGATGCGATGTGCTCTCGTCCAATCTCCATCCCGCTCTTAAATAGCCCTCCAAATGAAGCATTTTTATGATTCTTTGCTATTTCAAAAATTGCAGTTGTAAGGCTTGTCGTCACATCATCAAGCACTCCCAGAGCTCCAATCAGTATTCCACCGAGAAACAACCCTTGGAAATTTACTTGATTCATCAGTCCATACTGGAGAGAATACGCCTCCTCACTTCCCAAACCAGAAAGTCGAGAAATATGCACAGCAATAACAGAAAGAATTCCGATAAACACAAAAGTTATCATCGTAGAAATAAGCGCAATTGTAGTTTTTTTATAGAACCCATGTGCCAAATACAATGTTGTTATCATAATTATTGACGCACCGACAATACTAATCAGAAGTGGATTTTTTCCAGCAAGAATCTGGGGAATTATGAAATAAATAATTACTAAAAAACTAACGCCAAGCCCAATCAAAGAACCGACCCCTTTCCATCGAGCAATACTCATTACGGCTAATACAAATAAACCAGCAAACATTAGGAGGGTGTTAAGCCGATATTTATCAGTAATACTATATTCCATACTTCCATCAGGGCGCTCGAATTCAAGGATTACGACATGATCATCTTTTTCTACCGTACTACTCTGTGTGAGTGTCGAGAATGATCCATGTTTTATGTCTACAGTGCTTCCCTTCTGAGGGCCACTCAAAAGCTCTACGCGCACATCCTGAAATCGATTCTCAATCCCATTAATATGAGTAGTCCCTTCCCCAAAAATTTCAATCACTTTTCCTTGATATAAATTCTCCTCAGGAGGCTCTGGTGGAAGAACGCGCGGCACGTTTTCCTGTGCAGAAACTGATGAGCATAGAGAAAAGAAAAAAGTGAAAAATAATGCTAAGATAAATTTAAACCGCATCCTTTTATTATAACAAAGCGAACAGCCGTTCTTGACAAATGCGAATTACTCGCATATACTAAATGCAAGTGATTTGCATTATGGATATTAGAACATACGGTTTAAAAATAACAAAAGCTCGTGAAGGACTTTTAGAAATCTTCTCAAGTCAAAAAAAGCCTTTGGAAGCATCAGAAACTTCTCGGATTCTTTCTCGAAAAGGAATTAAGGCAGACCAAGCTACAGTCTACAGAGCACTCAATACATTTGTAGAAAAGGGGGTAGTGCGAGAAGTTTATTTTAATGATGGCATTGTACGATATGAGCTATCAAACAAACCAGAGCACCACCACATCATCTGCATCGAATGTGAGCGTGTAGAAGACATCCTAGATTGTTCTGTTGAGAAGATAGAGAGACAAATTGCCCAAAAAAAGGGGTTTGAGATTACCTCACATTCTTTAGAATTCTTTGGGATTTGCCCTCAATGTAAAAAATAACTATGAATTTACTTGGATATATCATTCTTTTCACCCTCATTGGAAGTATTTTCTCGCTGATAGGAGGAGTATTGTTGCTACTCAATAAGAAATTGATCATGAAATTCATTCATATTTTATCCTCATTCGCAGCGGGTGCATTACTTGGTGCAGTGTTTTTTGAACTATTACCAGAAGGGGTTCATCAAGCAGAGGAATCTATGGGAATTCCGTTATTTTTCTTTTTTGTACTGGGTGGAGTGCTCTTATTCTACCTCCTAGAACGAGTTATTCACTGGCAACACACTCACGACTTTCTCTACACAAAAGAACCTATTGTTCCGCTTATTGTAATTGGCGACACAGTACATAACTTCGTAGATGGAATCGCAATCGCATCAGCATTTTTCATCAATATTCCATTCGGAATCATAACAGCACTCGTCGTAGGACTTCACGAAATCCCCCAAGAAATTGGAGATTTTGGCGTACTATTAAAAAAAGGCCTCAAACGCAAAACAGTGCTCCTTATAAATCTTTTAAGTGCAGCAGTTTCACTTTTGGGAGCAATAGTTACATTCTACGTCGGACGCAATTTTGAAAATCTTTCAATAATTCTCATTGCGATTTCTTCCGGATTTTTCCTCTATATTTCACTTTCAAATCTTATTCCAGAAATTCATGTTGAAAATAGACGGGGCTTTGCACTTGGAGAAACACTTGCATTGATCGGAGGAATTGCTATTACTTATATTGCAATAACAACACTACATAGTTATCTTCCTACGCACTCTCATGAAGAAATAATTACTGAAAAAAACCATGAAATTTCTTCAGGAGAAAGGGCTCAAGACTACATGCACGAAGCCAATCATTCGGAAAAACACACACACTAAAAAAACTTTTACTCGGTAACAACCAGCGTCCCGACCATTCCCATTTCTCTATGCTGCATAACAGAACAATAGTACTCAAACTCTCCAACGGTATCAGCTACAAATGTGACAGACGTCATCTCTCCCGTATTTACTTGCTCGGTTGCAGCATCAAACTCATCTACCACCCAATCATGAAATCCTCCTTCTGAGGTAAAATTGATAGTTACCGTATCTCCTTTCTTAACCTGTATTCTGTCTTGAGAAAATTCAAAATCTTTGCCACTCATATCAATTATTACTGCATCTTCAACTTCCAACTCGGTCAATTCAGATGTTTCTTGCACCGGATTCTCTGTTGCATTTTCGATTTCAGTTTGAAGTGGAGTTTCTACTGGCACAGGAGACTGTCGGGTAAGAAGAAGATAAATAACCCCACCTATGATAATAAGAACCAGTGCGACGATTACGATCTTTGTAGAATTCACTGTCTATAGTTGTAATACTTTAAAATCTATTTGTCAAATACATGGAATGCCTCGGCATTTATAAGTTACTATATGTGGACCTTAGGGGATTCGAACCCCTCACCTTTTCTATGCCATAGAAACGCTCTACCAAATGAGCTAAAGGCCCGTGAACTCAAATTTTATCAAAATATCAAATTTTTTCCTAGACTTTCGATGATAGAATAGTCATAGATGTATATACCTCTTGCTGAAAAATTACGTCCTAAAAGCCTTGACGACTACATAGGCCAGGAACATCTCGTGGGGAAGGGAAAGCCAATCAGGCGGATGATAGAGACTGGGAATGTAACGAGCATGATTTTCTGGGGACCACCAGGATGTGGAAAGACAACACTTGCGACAGTTATTGCGAACAGTATTACCGCAAACTTCGTATTCTTTTCCGCAGTAACCAGTGGTGTTGAGATGGTACGAAGAATTATCAAAGAAACAGAAAGCCTCATAGAGAGGAAAAATCAAAAAACTATTCTATTCGTAGATGAAATTCACAGGTTTAACAAATCCCAACAGGATGCATTTCTCCCTCATGTTGAAAATGGCACAATAGTCCTTATTGGAGCAACTACTGAAAATCCCGGATTTCGTATCAACGCTCCGCTTCTTTCACGCAGTCAATTATTTGTTTTGAAAGAACTATCAAATGAGGATATAGAAAAGGTTATCACGCGTGCATTATCTTTTTATCCGAAAACAACTATAGAACAAGAAGCAATTAGTCATATCGTACGATTTTCAAATGGAGATGCGCGATTTGCAATAAATGCTATCGAGACATCGGTTAATCTCCATAAAAAAATAACACTAAAAATAGCAGAAGAAGCTATGCAGAAACGTGCCATTTATTATGACAAAAAAGGAGATTATCATTACGATACAATTTCTGCTTTCATAAAATCTATGCGTGGCGGAGATCCGGATGCAACGCTCCATTATCTTGCAAGGATGTTAAAGGCAGGAGAAGATCCATTATTTATTGCACGACGTATGGTAATATTTGCTTCTGAAGATATCGGAAATGCACAACCCACAGCAATGGTTCTGGCAAGTTCCGCTATGTCTGCAGTTCACATGATAGGGCTTCCAGAAGCCCAGCTAATACTTGCCCAGACTGCAACATACCTTGCAACCAGTAAAAAATCTATTGCTTCAACGCAAGGAATTCTGCAGGCGATGAATGATATAGAGATGGATAACCTCCCTGAGATCCCATTACACCTAAGGAATGCTTCGAATAAGGTTATGAAAAATCTCGGATATGGAAAAGGGCATACTCGATATGCATGGCGAGAAGAGAAGGATGGTAAGAAAATACACCAACAATATCTTCCGAAAAAACTCCAGGGTAAAAAGTATTATGAAAAAGATTGGTAAGTCAATTCTCTACCTACTTGCTTCTTTAATATAAATTCTTGATACTTATTTTATGACAGGAAGAACTCATGATCTAGCTGCATTTACAGCACTTACTGCAACTGTTTCCTTTTCCCCACTCACCGAAATGACACTTGCAACGGCAATAGTGGCATTTTCTGCAAACATGATAGGTGCGCTTGCACCGGATATTGATCAAACAACATCTTCATTCTGGAAAAAATTTCGACTTGGAAAAATATTGAGTAATCTAATAGCTCCATTATTCGGAGAGCACCGATTTATCTCCCATTCTCTGGTTGGCATAATTCTTTTTTCGGTCGTAGTTCGGTTTTTACTTGGGATCATCGGCACAGTATTGCTCGTAGATATGGGTATAGTATGGATTGCATTCATGATAGGATTTGTTTCCCATCTTGCAACAGATATGCTAACAAAAGATGGCATCCCACTTCTGTTTCCTTTCCCTTTGAAATTTGGTATTCCGCCCATAAAACGCCTCAGAATAAAAACTGGAGGATTCGTTGAAAAAAGTATTATCTTCCCCGGATTAATACTGCTCAATATGTATCTTTTCTATATGAATTATGAAAAGCTTCTCGAATTTCTCAGAGAGTATATTGTGCGATAAGAAACATTGCCGATTGAAGCTTCTTTTGAATTCAAGTAAAATATAAAAATTCATACGCCCGGGTGGTGGAATGGTATACACGCAGGACTTAAAATCCTGTGACCCTTGGTCTTGTGGGTTCGAGTCCCACTCCGGGCACCAAAATTGAGGGCGTTGTCGTTACCAAGCCAAGCGTTCAAACAATTCAAAAAATCGCCAAGTCGTTGGGCGTTCCAATGGAAGAACTGCTAAAATAGAGATGTCCAACTATTGATAGCCATTGTTAGCAATTTACAAAAGGTGTAATATATAAATATGGAATTTATCAAGAAAAATATAACTTTGGTCTTGGGAATATCAATTCCAATTTTGATGATTTTATTCGTGGCGGGTAGCATCTATTTGCCCGGACTTTTTATAAAACCTCATTTCAACTTTTTGTATGTAAGTGGTGATAACTCCTATTATTACTTTAACAATGATTATCAGTATTCCGTACAAAGTAACCGATTGGTGAGAAATGAAATTAAGCAATCCGAAAATCAAAATTACAACTCGCCACGAGTTGAATCAAAATTGTATGTTTATGATGTTTTAAAAAATGAAGCAAAAGAAATTTCTTTTGCGGACGCACAAAATCTTAATTTAGATTCAAGCGTGAAGTCTCCAGACGATTTTGAGGTTGTATACGGAAGTCGTGGCGATGGTTTCTTTCCGTTCTTTTGGGGAGGAGGAACAGATTACAACGCCAGATACTTGAAAGGTCATAACGTGAGCAAAAAATTAAACCTTCAGCTAAACAGAGGCTCATATTACAATAATTTCCGTTTTATTGGCTGGATAAAATAAAACTATATGGCAACCAAAGAAGAAGTTTTGCAATACATTAAGACGCTCGCCGAGCAGAAAGTCGTTTCAAAAGAAGAACTCGACGCCGCTTTTGATTCTGGAAGTGGTATAAAAACAGATGTTGTTTTAACAAAGAAGCTCGGTATCGCCGAAATACTGTATTATATTGGCGGCGCAATTGTTTTTTTAGGTATTTCAATTTTACTTTGGCAAAATTGGTCAACGCTCGGGTTTGGGACGAAAGTTTTAGCTACGCTCGGCTCTGGTATTGCCGCCTATTTTGTTGGGCTACTGTTTAGCAGAGATGAGAAGACCGTAACTGCTGGCTCGGCTTTTTATCTTATTTCTGCCCTTGTAACACCAATGGGTCTCTGGGTTGTGTTTGACAATGCGGGTTTAGACGCCAGCAGTTACGGATCACAAAGTCTGATTTCGGGAATAATGCTAGGAACTTACTTACTATCTCTGCTTGTTTTCCGAAAAAATGTTTTCACTTTGTTTAGCATTTTATTTGGCACCTGGCTTTTCTTTAGTCTCACAAGTTGGATGATTGGCGGTGGGCCATATTTTGACGATTGGAAGTTCTACGAATACCGAGTTTTAGTTGCCGGTATCGCCTATATGTTGCTCGGCTATGCCTTCTCGAAAAATGAGCGTGCCCCATTGCAAGGATTTCTCTATGGTTTTGGGATTCTGGGATTTCTCGGTGCCGCTCTCATGCTTGGTGGTTGGGAACCAAATCAAAATATATTTTGGGAACTGATTTACCCTGGGCTTGTTTTTGGCGCTTTGTTCCTTAGCGTTCACATCAAGAGCAAAGCGTTTCTAACGTGGGGCACGCTCTTCCTAATGGCTTATATTCTAAAAATCACATCGGAGTATTTCTCAAGCGGTTTAGGGTGGCCTCTCGCGCTCGTTATCGCTGGGCTTGCGATGATTAGTGTTGGTTATATGTCTCTCTCGCTCAAGAAGAAATACTTATCCGCTTGAGAAATTAGCTACCGAATTTTTTTCGCCGAAATGTCAGAAGCGGAGGCGGTCAGTTCCGTTCAAAAAATGTTCGAGCAGAGTTGTATAATTCCACCAGACTAAGATTACGTAATCTTAGTCTTATTAAGTAATAGCGAACTGATAACAACAGACACTGAGCTAAACGCCATTGCAAAACCAGCAAGTTCAGGACTCAGCCTTAAACCAACGCTCATAAACACACCAGCAGCAATAGGTATACCAAGTGAATTATAAATGAAAGCCCAGAACAGATTAAGTTTGATTCGATTGAATGTTTTTTCACTGAGATCAAGTGCTGACACCACGTTTCGTAAATCGTTCTTTACTAAAACAATGCCGCCTGACTCAATAGCAATATCCGTACCCGAACCCATAGCAATACCAAGGTCCGCAACGGCAAGGGCTGGTGCATCATTGATACCATCCCCAACAAATGCGGTTTTCCCTTGCTGCTTGAATGACCTCACATGATTTGCCTTGTCGGTCGGAAGAACATCAGCAATAACTTCATCAATACCAACCTGATCAGCAATCTCCCGCGCTACACGAGCATTATCTCCTGTAATCATTACAGTACGAAGACCTCGCTTCTTAAGAGCTGTGATTGCCATACGAGAGGTTTCTTTTGGTGCATCCTGTATAGCAATAAGACCGATTATTTTGTTTTCAAAACCCACGATAACAACAGTTTTTGCTTCATTTTGCAAATCAGTCATTTTTTTCTCAAGTTTCCTATCGAGCTTTTGCGTATCAAGGATTTTTTTATTACCGATAAATGCTTCCTTATTACTGATCCGCGCTTTTACGCCTTTTCCTGCAAGCGCAGAAAAATGAGTAACCTTCTTACTCCGCACACCTAGCTTAGAGGTATATTCCATAATAGCAATAGCAAGCGGATGTTCTGACGCGCTTTCAAGGCTTGCAGCAACACGTAAAACTGACCTTTTATCGCCAATAATATCAGTCACAGTAGGTCTACCAACCGTAATAGTGCCGGTTTTATCAAAAACGATAATTCGAATATCATGTGCTGCCTCTAGCACTTCACCACCCCTAATAAGAATACCCATCTTTGCACCCCGACCAACACCTACCATGAGCGCACTTGGTGTTGCAATACCCAGTGCACACGGGCATGCAATAATGATAACCGCAATAGCATACAATAAAGCTGTCGCTAGGGCAGCATTAAGTAACACATGCCAGACAACAAACGTAATAATTGCTATGATGAGCACTACAGGCACAAAAATGTGTGAAACTTTATCAACAAGCTTTTGGATAGGGGCACGACTAATCTGCGCATGCTTTACCATGCTAATAATTTGAGAGAGGAGAGTATCATTCCCAACCTTCGTCGCTTTAAATAAAAATGTACCAGTTTTATTGATTGTTGAGCCGATCACCATATTAGAAACAGTTTTTACTACCGGCATACTCTCACCCGTAACCATTGCCTCATCGATAGTTGATGAACCTTCTATAATAATGCCATCAACGGGAATTTTTTGCCCGGGACGAACACGCAAGATGTCACCGACTACGATCTTCGATAGCGGGACTAAAACCGATCTACCATTTCGCAATACTTCAGCTTCTTTTACTTGTAAATCAAGCAATTTTTCGATTGAACGGGATGCTCGACCTTTCATCGTCTCTTCCAAAACTTGTCCAAGCAAGATAAATGTGATCACAAACGCCGCAACCTCAAAAAAAACAGATTGATTCGTAAACATCGCATAAATACTGTAAAAATAAGCAACACTCGTACCGATCGCGATGAGCGTATCCATATTCGCATGATGATTCTTGAATGCCGCCCATGCACTCTTTATAAACGGCCATACTGCAACTACCATAATTGCAGTAGTAAGAAAAAACATAGTCCATGTGCCTCCCGGCAAATTGATACCAAATAACGGCCGAGTAACCATCTCCAACAACATCGGTGATGAAAAAATTAAAGAAAATAGAAAACGCCTTGTAACACCCATGCTTACTTTATAATGACCTTTCCGAAAAACATATTCATACCACAAGCATACTGATATTCACCCGGCATGCTGGTGTCGATATCAATCGGATATGTCTCTCCAATTACCAAGCGCTTGTTGACACCAAAGTCCGGAAATACGATTTCATTGAAACAATTCGAGGGATCTTTGCGATGAAATAAAATCCTTCCCGGGACACCTTTTTTAAAAACCACAGTATTTGGTATATATCCTCCATTTATCACAACTTCCACCTCTTGCTTATTCCCTCGCATACCTGCCTCTAGTTCGCGTACTGTACGTTTCCCAAAAAACCACCATAAAATAAATCCGATAAGCAGACTAGCTCCAATTATAATTATCATGGTATCCATTATTTTCTCCGTTTTAACTTATAAACTTTTAGTATTTCATCAGTTGCTTGGTGCTCTTTTCCATTTTTCACTTGATCGATTACGTGAGTGCTCAAATGATTTTCAAGTAATAAATCCTCTACGCCCGACAGCGCTTCTTTAATAGATGAGGACTGCGTAATGATGTCTATGCAATACTTGTCTTCATCTATCATCCTCTGCAAACCACGGATCTGCCCTTCGATAATCTTCAAGCGTCTTGTGGCTCTCCGTTGAATATCTTTCCTCATAATCCTATGATACCCCATGGGGGTATTAAAATCAATTACTTTGCTTTTTATAAACCCAATACAAAAATGAATATATTTTCTAGAATGCTACCCGACAATAAAAGGTTTTTTTGAAGATTAGTCGTTAAGGTGTTCTTTTTTAAGAGTCTTTTTTATTTCTTTGTATGTTGCTTTTTCTATCTGAGCCTTGCTGAGCCGTTTTTCTTTATGATAGTTAATATACTCAATAACCATCGGAATAAGTGAGACAAGAATAATTCCTACAACTGCGTAATGAAAATTATCCTGAATAAACGGAAGCCCTCCAAAAAAATACCCAGCAAAGGTAAATGAGGTCACCCAAAGAAGGGCGCCAGTTACATTATAAAACAGAAACGTATCATAGTGCATTTTTCCAACCCCTGCTACAAATGGAGCAAATGTTCGGATAATAGGAAGGAAGCGTGCAAGAATGATAGTCTTTCCACCGTGCTTCTCGTAAAATTCGCGGGTTTTTTCAAGATATTCTTTCTTAAATATCTTAGAGTTTTCTCTCGCAAATACTTTTGGCCCTAACTTATGACCAATCCAATAATTTACTGTATCACCAAGAATTGCCGCGATCAACAGTGATAGGTAGGCAATGATAATATTTAAGTGACCTGCTCCAGCAAG
>Ga0265293_10008371_pt1 | contig 15360 bp, 6 predicted proteins | sample Munlanlewell138R_FD_192505 | JGI IMG/M metagenome (GOLD analysis project Ga0265293, IMG submission 192505) | Leachate microbial communities from a municipal landfill in Southern Ontario, Canada - Leachate well 138R | ecosystem: Engineered > Solid waste > Landfill > Unclassified | place: Canada...
GTCTATTACAGGGTCATTACTCCATGGAGTCAACTTATTCTCCCTGCTGTTTTCTGACCATGTACTCCCGGCTCCGCTTTCTGATATCATAAATCCCGAATTAATATTGCTTATAATATTAATCCAGGGAGCCGGTGTGTTTATATCTGAAGGCAAAGTTATTATATATTCATTGCCTTCTAAGTTAAATCCGCCATATCCGTTATAAAATAATAAATTGCCTTCGTTCAAATCACCGATCTTGGCTATGAATTCTTTCTTCTTTGATTTTACGGTTTTATTAAATCTTAGTTTTATGTTTTCCAATTGCTTATTAAAAGGCCCTCCGCCGCCTTTTAAAACTACACTTGCAGATGCATATAAAAGTAAAACATCATCATAAGGCATATTAGATAGATTTCTTATATATATTCCTTTTTCTTTACTCAATAAATATCTTCCACTGCTTTTTTCAACAATTTCATTTATCATCGTTCTCAAAGGTTGTAAATAACTGGATTCATCCTCATTTAATATTACCAAATCAACCTTTAGACCTTTTATATTCAGATATTCATACGCTTTTAATCCCTGCTTTATTATCTGTATATCTTGTTCTTGCCGCACAGTTATTAATATTATAGGATAATCACCGGATATCCCATAGGCCCAAAGCGAAGACTGGCCTTTCTTATTTCTTTTTATCAATTCTTCATATTGCTTTTTCGAAGGGCTCTTATATATTAAATGAGATATCATATTATCAAAGGATACTATCTCTTTTGCGGACAATGATAAATAGGCTGATTCTACTTGACTTCTTGTTATAGATAACTCATAGGCTCTTCTTATAGAAGATATTTCGTTATATTTTCCGCATAAATCTCTTATTTCTTGTTCTGTTGATCCATAACCGGTAACAAAAGAAATAGTAGCCGTATTTCCGGCCAAAACTTTTATTCTTTTTCTTATGCTCATACATGGGTCTAATACGATACCTACAGTATTGGTAAGAGGTTGGTTTAGTAAAACGGGATTGCGAATATCCCGTCCCCTGCCAATAAAATTTTCCCTGCTCGTTTCATATTGAATCGGTCCTATGGTATCTTCTTCATAAATAGCAGAATGAAAAGCATATCTTTCTCCTTCATGCTGTTCTCTAGGCCTTCTCATTGCGATAATGCTTTCATATTCAGGTAAAAAACCCGTCCTGATAAATAAATTACAAAATACCTTATGGGCTATATCATCTTGCATAGAAATTAAAGACAATTCAAAATAGCTTGTAATTTCGAATATAACATCCTCAATTCCGTGATTTTCAACTTTTAATCTTCTTATTTCCACATTATCTTCCGGTGAAACAAATAATTCCATATTACTATTTATTTCATCATCTTTTCGCAAAAATTCCGCCCCCGACGATAAAAAAGATACCCTGTATCCGTCAGGTTCTTGTTCAAGTATGCTGTGAGTTGCAGACCAAATCCTTCCGGTTCCCATATTTTTTATAAATATAAAATTACCATATTCCTCTCCCAGATAATCATTTCTCCAACGATTTATTAATATATCATTATATTTGCTAAAACCTCCACCTTTTGTATTTACCAGTAACGAATAAGAACCATTAGACAATAGATGACACGGCGGCGGTACAAGATTCGGAGATTCATAACTCCTTACAGGCTCAACATAATCCTTACTAAAGCCATCTTTTTCTTCCAGCCATTCCTTATATTCTTTTGTGATAATTGACCTGACAGGAATTCTTTCCTGAAGCATAAACTCCCCTGCTTTTACAATGGGATGACTATGAAATCTGCGTATCATAGCATCCTCATTTAAAAAATTGTCTAAAGCTAAAATACTCATACCTAAATGATGAGCCATATAGCTTTTCACTATTTCCTTATCCATACCTTTCCTTAAACGGTTTGGGGTGAAATCCAAAGATTCATAAAATCCGTATTTGGCTTCCATATCATAAGATATTAGATTCTTAATATTCTCAATGGAACCGACCGGATCTTCTTTTAATGCTAAAAATGTAGAATACGGTGAAATAACAATATCTTCAATTAAACCCCTTTTTAGTCCCAAATCAGGGATTCCAAAGGCTTTATATTGATAATTTAAATTAAAATCGAAGGAAAAAAATCCGGATTCGGAGATTCCCCAAGGTATGTTTAATCTGCTTCCATAAAGTTTTTGTGATTTTACAACTGCATTATATGTTTCATTAAATAAGGTGCCCCTATAATTTTTTAGAATCAAAGCAGGCATAAAATATTCAAACATTGTACCCGACCATGATACCAGTGCCCTTGAACCGTCAATTTTTGTTAAAGAGCGACCCAACTTATACCAATGCCTTACCGGCACTTGCCCTAGAACTATAGCCCAATAGCTTGCTATTCGAGCTTCTGAAGCTAACAAATCATAGTAGGAATTTGTTATTCTTTCTTTTTCTACATCATAACCTATTGAAAAAAGATTCCTTTTATCATCATACAGGTGTTTAAATTCCATGTTATTGATAATATTATCAATACAATCTACCAATTCTTCTATTTTCTTAATAAGAAAGGATGTATTAATACTAACCCTATTTAATTCTTTTTCAAAAGCAGGAATAAATTGACTATCGTTTTTACTCGAACTCCATTTTTCATTTATGGTTTCTAATAGACTCTCATATAATCTTTTTGTTTCTGCTAAAGAAGGATTTAAGAGAAGCTCGTCTAAATCTTCTTTCAGATTGTCATATAAATCATCATCGAATTGAAAGTCCTTAACATCATCAATAATAATACTTAGATAAAATTTCTCTATATCCCCTCTGATTGATTCTATTGATTTTAAAGCTTTTTCTTGACCTTCAAAATATTTTTCTTTATTTCTATAAAGTTCATTTATAGAGCTTATTATAGTAACTATTTCCGGGGTATCAGTATTGTTAGATTCTTCGAGTAAAATTTCCAAAACCTCGGATTTTTGATTGTATAGTTTTGATGTATCGTTAAGACCAATCAGTATTTCTTTATCAATGATAGGTCTATCCAGATATTCTTTGAAGCCTTGTTTTAAAAGAAGCAAATAAGTAACAAGGTTACCGCTATCTACAGTGGAAACATAATAGGGCCTTAAGACTTCCAAAGTCTTTATATCATACCAGTTATATAAATGACCTTTCCAACCTTCCATTTTTCCTATAGTATTTAAGCTTTTTTCTATTTTTTTAACAAATTGTGTAATTGTAATATAACCGAAATCTTTTGCCGAAAGCACCGAAACTAAATACAAACCTATATTAGTTGGAGAAGTTCTTAATGCTACACCTTTAAAAGGATATTCTTGAAAATTATCCGGGGGCAAATAATTATATTCCCCTTTAACAAAATCCTCAAAATAAGCCCATGTTTTTCTGCTAATATTTCTTAAAATATCCAAATCATTGCTATCTAAATTATATTCAATTTTATCATTAGTCTTACTTATTTTATATGCTATATATGGAGATGCAAACCATAAGATAATCAATGGCAAAAAATATATTAATATGGTTTGATTCTTAGTTAGTATCAGGATTAAAAGTAAAACTGTTAATATAAATGAATATTTCATCCTAATAATATAGTCTTTAATGCTATCTGCAAGCTTTCTCTCTACTTCGGCCGCAGTAACCCATTCAAGCAAATATTTTTTTGAAACAAACACCCTATACACAGTTCGTAAAATTGCATCTATCATCATATAAGCATTATAAGGCAGAAAAGCAAGTTGAATTATCAATTGATAAAATCCTTTTTTCAAAATTGAAATTGCTTCCATTATGTACTTTTTGCCTTTTATAATTAAATTAGGCAGACATAACAGATTGGGAAAAAACAGTACTAACAAAGGAATTCCTATTGATATATTTTTATTTATTTCAGGAGATGCAGCACCTATTAAAATAATAAAAAATAGCGAAGGGGTTATGAGACTCCTTCTTAAATTATCAAATATCTTCCACTTAGAAAGGGGAGATAAGTGTTTTCTGCTAAAAAGCCATTTAATTAATTGCCAATCACCCCTCACCCATCTATGTAGACGCATAATGTATGATTTGTATTTAGTCGGATAACCGTCAATTAACTCTATATCTGTAGCCAAACCCGTTCTCATCAAGTTTCCTTCTAAAAGATCGTGGCTTAATATTGTGTTTTCTTCTATTTTTGTCTCTATCACTGCATTAAAATAATCTAAATCATAGATACCTTTGCCTGTAAAAATTCCCTCGCCGAAAACATCCTGATAAATATCGGAAACTGCAGTAGTATATGGATCTATACCTGAACTATAAGAGAAAATTCTTGCAAATTCCGTTCTATTTGCATCTTCCACATTAATACCTATCCTTGGTTGGACTATCCCGTACCCATCTACGATCATTTCTTTGTTTTCATCATAAACGGCTTTATTTAAAGGATGTGCCATGATTCCTATTAATTTTTTTGCGCTGTTCATTCTTAAATTTGTATCAGAATCAATTGTAATTATGTATTTTAAATTTCTTAGTTTTGAAATGTCTCCTGTTTTTATATAAAAGGTGCTATCTTTACCTTTTATCATGTTATTTAATTCTATTATGGCTCCTCTTTTTCGTTCCCATCCCATCCATTTGTTTTGTACTTTATTAAAAGTCCTTTTCCTATGAAAATAATAAAATATGTCCTCCTCTTCAGAATAAGTATTATTTAAGCTTTTAATCCCATTTAATGCTTCTTTTACAATGCTTTCGTCCTTTTTATCTTTTTCTTTATCGAAATCAACAAAATCACCTACTAGGGCAAAGCATATATTTTTATCCTTATTGGCTAAATAATATACCTCCATCCTGTCTATCAAGTCTTTTGCATTCTTTTTATCAATTAATAAGGCAGGTATTATAACCATTGTACCGGCTTCCTTCGGTATGCCTTCTTTAAATTCCAGTCTGGGTAATAGTGACACAGGATGTGCCTTCATAAATAAATAATTTATAAAATGTACTGCTATATCGGAAACAGAAATAAATAAAAATAATGCTATTAAAGATAGCTTAAACCACCCTATACTTTTTAATGAAATACTTATAATTAAACAGGTTATGATAACGGTTAAAATAAAAATAGGTATAATATATAATGACGTTGATTTTAATCTTAAACAATCCTTACCTAACTTTAGTTTTTCAAAAAGCTTCGTTCTCCCTTTGTCAATCAGATAATAGCCCACATGATTTCTTTTATTGTCTTCATTTTCTTGGCAGGCTTCTAAAGCCAGATTAACTGCACAATTTGCTATTCTAACTTCCGAAACCTTCCACTGTTTTGAAATTTTTTCGATAGCCTTTCTATAATAATCCCTTGATTCAAAATCCATATTTGAATAGACTTTACTAGGATCTTTTCTTAATTTTTCTTCGACTATGCTTATTGATTCAAATATATCATTCCAATTTAATGTTGATATTTCGTGAAGGCCTGTTATTGAATTGCCAATTGATATTCTTCTTATTGCATGTTTTTTATGTTCATTTTTTATAACATCATTTATAGATGTATTGTGTTCTTCCAACTTTAATTCAATATAATCCAATACATCGGGCAAATTTGAACCTTCTCTTCTAATCCGTGCCAATATATGTTCAATATATGATATATCAAAATCTTCATCAATATAATTATTAATATTTTCAAATATTGATTCTTCATCAAGCTTTAAAGTACTTTCCGCTAAAGCCCAATGGTATTGAGTATTATAAATATCTCCGCAGATTATTCTTATATTTTCTATTAATGCAATCCTTATCATAAGCGATAAAGACCAAATTTCAGATATTGACATGATTTGAATGTTTTGATATGTCTTAATGAAATCTATCAATATGTCTTCTTCTATTCTCCCATCAGTGTGAGAAACTAATTCTAAGGCAATAGCATAAACTCTGGGATATCCTTTCAAGTATCCGCCAATTAAAGAAGGAAGTTTAATAAATCTATCCGCATTCAAATTCTGTTTTACATCCTTTACCTGCTCCTCTATTTTATAGAAGTTATCCAGCAACCATTCTGAAGCCGGAGATAAATCGCCTCCTGTGTTTGTAATTGCATTTAACTCTTTATATATCCCAAATATACCCTCATAGTTCTTAACCAATCTTCTTACCAACATTTTTGTTGATCTTTGTCTTTTTTCTACTTTATGGTTGTGAGCCAATTGGATTGCATGGTTTAAAAGCTCTTCCTTTTTCAAAAGCACATCTTTTATATCATAGATGTTATTATTAAGGAGTTTTTTCTTGTTTTTTATCAAATCAATCATTACCTTAATTCACACCTCTCAAAAATCTTTTGTTTTTTTAAAACCCTGCCTTTTTAATAAATTAGTTATTCTATCTGTCAGTTCTGCAGACAGCTCTTTTGCCATCTCTTGCGAAACCCCTTGTGTATAGATATTAAATAGAGGCTTCTCATTGTCCGGCAGGATCAAAGCCCATCCTCTATGATCTTTTATTTTCACACCTTCTAACATTTCCTGTTCCTCTTTACTTACTCTGCTTACCATTTTTCTTATTATTCTACCTTTATCTTCCCAATCACAAGAAATCTCGTTCTTAGTAAAGTAAAATTCGGGTATCTCTAATGCAATCTCTTTTAAGCCGGAATTTTCTTTCGTTAAAAAACTTAGTATATAACCTAGAGACCAAATAGCATCATAATTAAGTATATATTGAATGGATGGTCTCTCCTTCTCAGTATTCAATTGATATATTTTAGTCATAATACTTGCTGTATCTGAAGAGGTTCTTAAAATTTCGGCTCCGTAATTTTTTGCAATTTCTTCCGCCGTCGTGGGAAATGCATAAGGAAACACTATCCTATTAATTTTGTATCCCTTTATAGCTATCAATTCAGTAAGCAATAAATATTCTTCATTATTAATAATTTTTCCGCTTTCATCTATTAATATCAACTTCTCTCCATTTTCATTGATTATTAATCCCAAATCAGCTTTCCTATCTACTACGGTGTTAGCAATAGTCTCATAATCGGTACTTCCCCAAAGTGAGCCAACATCACATCCCAAATAATCCAATAACGTATTTGTTATTGTAACCACGTTTTCTGATTGGGAAGTAAGAAGTATTTTGAAATTTCTACTTCTTATTTCATTTAAATTAGATAAAAAACTTAACCCCTGCTTTAAATATATTTCTTTAAAGTTATCTATCTCTGCATATGCCTTTATATCCTTTATGTTACATCGATTATAATCACCAGAGTTTACAAGTATCTCCACTTTCCTTTCTAAGCTTCTATTTATGTTTATCCCCCTGCTATCAAAAAACTCAATATGTGTTTTATAAGGCTTTTCTTCGGATGTATAAATATGGATTCCCCCTGCAGCATTATGATAAGCCACCCCAAATCTAGCCATTGGAGTTAAGCTTCTATTTAAGCTTATGCATTGTGTACCGGCGGCTAAAACACCTGATACTATTGACTTTTTAATGACATTGGATTGATTCTTATTATCGCTGCTTATGACTAAAGTTTGATTGAAACCCATAGTTAATGCAAATACTGAACCCAATCCTATACAAAACTCAGGAGTAATTTCTTTATTTAATACTCCGGAAATATCTTTTACACCGAAGATATTTCTTGATGCTTTTGTACCCCAAATAATATTTTGTGAAACAATTGTGTTTTCACAAACTTTCTTTTCAGGCCAAATTTTCACATCAGGTTTTATAGTGGAATTATCCAACAAGATAGTATCTTGGCCTATTACAGTATTTTCAAATATGTCCACATTGTTTTTTATAATAGTATTGTTGCAAACAACGGAACCTGTCACATTTGTATTCTCCCCTATTTCTCCGCCTTTCCATATAATACTTCTTTTAATCTTGCTCTTTTCTCCTATTCTACAATTACATGAAATGATTGAATAAGAATCAATATGCACTTCATTATCAATTATGGAGTTATTTCCTATATACAATGGTGCTTTTAGCTCTACTTTATATCCTAAAAATACTTCATCACCAATCCATATGTTTTCTTTTATTTCTTTTTTCCCTATATCGACTTTTACCTTATTGTCTAGAATGTCGAAGTGGGTCTGCCTATATGAGGTTAAATCACCAATATCACACCAATAGTCATTGGTTATAAACCCATACATAGGAACTCCATCCCTTAACAGCCTTGGAAACAGATCTTTACTAAAATCAAAGACATCACCTTTTTTATAATACTGCATAACTTCAGGTTCCAATATATATATGCCCGTGTTTACAGTATCGCTGAAAACCTCTCCCCAACTGGGTTTTTCAAAAAATCGTACTATCCTTTCATCTTTACCTGTAATGATAACACCATATTCTATAGGTACAGCCACTCTTTTCAAAACAATTGTTGCTTTGGATTTTTTACTTTTATGAAATTCAACCGCTTTAGTTAAGTCCAGATCCGTTAAAGAATCCCCGCTTATTACTATAAATGTTCCGTCTATATAATCATCTGCATTTCTTACTGAACCGCCTGTGCCGAGTGCCGTTTTTTCTATAAAATAATCAATATTTATATCATAATCACTGCCTTTTCCAAAATGGTCAATAATCATCTGAGGTAAATATGATAGAGTAATACCTACTTCGCAAAATTTATACTTCTTTAAAAGCTCTAATGTATATTCCATGACCGGTTTGTCAAATACCGGAACCATCGGCTTTGGAATACCACAGGTTAAAGGACGTAATCTTGTTCCTTTTCCCCCAGCCATTATTATAGCCTTTATTTTAACCACTCCTCTATTTTCGATTAGACGAATTGATTTGATTGAACTGTACCTTGTTATTTTATGAAGTTTCGTTTTATATATTCATAAACTAGAATAATACAAAAAAGCCAAGCAATGTTTTAAAAGCTTGACCTAAATAAAACTATTTTATATCTACTTCAGTCTATATAATGATTCTGCTCAATAATTTTTCTGATTTCATTTATATCTTTAGTTATTGAAAGTGCTAACATAAGCTTAATTCTAACCTTTTGCCCCGGTAAATCTCCTCCAAGTATCACTCCCATTTGCCTTAGCTGTTTTCCTGCACCCTCATATCCGTAAGTATCCAATACTCTGCCTGTCGGGCATCTGGAGACCATAACTACGGGAATTTCGTTATCCAATGCATATTTGATACCCGGTATCATTGCCGGAGGCATATTTCCTCTGCCTAATGCTTCAACTACTATACCTTTTGTTCCTGTATCAACTGAATGTTTTAAAAACTTTGAATCCATTCCTGAAGCACACTTTATCAAGTCGACATTCGGCTCTATATCACTTGCCGGGATATATTGCCTATTCATCACATTCCTATGTAAAATAACCTTATCATTATCTACGATACCTATTGCACCAAATTCTATTGATTTAAATGTATCCAAACTCAAAGTATTTGTTTTTGTGGCTTCCGATGCTGCATTAACTATATTATTCATTACTATTAAAACACCCTTATTCTTTACTTCCGGTGATATAGCAGTACATACTGAAGCAGCAAGGTTGGAGGGACCATCATATCCGAGTTCTGAACTGTTGCGCATCGCACCTGTGACAATAACGGGCTTAGGTGTATTTAAAGTTAAATCCAACAAATATGCTGTTTCTTCCAAGGTATCCGTACCATGAGTTATTATTACTCCTGTTATATCCTTGCGTTGGACCGTATTAAATACCAATGATTGAAGCTCCATCATTTTTTGCGGAGTAACATGTGGTCCCGGTAATTGAGAAAAATCTATAGACTCAATTACTGCAAATTTATCGATATTAGTCACTAAAGACATGATCTCATCATTTGATAAAGATGGTATCACTGCACCTATTCGGGGATCTATAGACATGGATATTGTACCCCCATTAAATATTATAGCAACTTTTGGTTTCATAAAATTAAACCTCCAAAATAATAAACTTATCATAATTCTCAGTTTAATTTTACCATAGTTCACTTTAATTTATAATATTGGATACCATGCCTTTATCTTTTATTCGGCAAATTTAATTATCTCTTTTAAACTGATACCGTCTTTTGAAGTTTTAAATTCAATATCATTATAATTTAAGACATAATCACCTAGATCTGCAGCGCTTTTACCTTCGATATGCCAATTGAAATGAGCAATACTAATGCCGATTTTATTATTGTATTCTTTTAGAATAGAGCCGACCTCCATAGCCATTGTCTTATTTCCTACAATTATAACCTTTTCTTTGAGATTTTCTTTTAACGCCAATGCAACAATTTCTGTGCAATATCCGCTTTCTTTATCAACTAATACATAAATAGTATTAAAGCTGTAGTAAAATGGGTTGGAGCAATACAAGTGCTTTGAGCTTGAACATTCAATTTGAGCGATAACACTGCCTTCGGGAAGCAAATCGTCGGCTATTTGTATTGCTTCAATATAACTGCCCATATTGTTACCTCTCAAATCTAAAACAAGGCAATCCGTTATTTTCTCTTTTTCCAACGTCTTAGCAAATTTATATGCTGCATTTTCACCAAAATTATTCAACTTAATATAAACGATATTCTTTTTAGGGCGTTTTCTACTGATATTTACTTTTTTATTAAATAAGTGGGTAAACCTACCTTGGAAGAAGTTTACATACCTAAGCTCTGTCAGATTATCATCAGCCAGTTCTTTTGCTTCAATTATTAAATCATATATCCCCGATTTAGTAGCAAATCTTTTTTCCAGTAACTTGTTTTTTATCTCTATGTATTTTTTATTTTGAAAAACTTCATTATATAAATAATATTTTTCAAAATCTTTAATGATTAATTTGGCTTCATCTGAACCGATAAATCCAAGGCAGTTAAAAACTGATAATTTGTTTAAAAGGAAGATGACAAAAACTAGGGCAATAAATATTTTTGATTTATATCTATATCTTTTTATAAAAGCCTTATGTCCCCTAAAATAACTTTTCTCTTTCAAACCTGTCACCTTTTCTAACAAAATATACTCTATAAACATTATTGACTAAATTAAATAGTTTAACCAAAATAAAAAAGAAGCGAATACGAAGGCTAATTCCCATATCCGCTTCAAATATTATTGGGATTATTTAAAATACCCGCTCTTTTTAATTAGTATTGTCAAGGGTATTGCAATTATTGCACCACCGAGAACCTGGAAGAAATTTGCAGGAATTGTAGCGACAGGTGCAAAAATGTTCCCGTATATAATTGCCTCGGCAATATAATAACCAAATATCATCCATATACTAGAAATTATAATTGCTATAATATTTCTAATCAAACTGTTTCCCTTACTGTCCTTACCATGACTAATAATACCGGCAATATAACCCATAACGGCCTTTACTACAAAGGTAAAGGGAGCCCATATCGCATAAGGCGAAAATAAATCAAATAATGTCATCCCTATTGAACCTGATATAGCAGCTGTTTTACCGCCAAAAAGTATTGCAGTTACAAAAATCATGCTATCTCCTAAGTGTATTACTCCTCCGGGCCCTATAGGAATATTAATTGCTGCCGTTGAAATATATATCAACGCAGACATAAGACCTATTTTTACAAGCTCTTTTACTTTATTTTTTTCATCAAAATGACTATTACTTACCATCTTTCGACACTCCTTTATTGCATTTATCATCTTCTATATTAATTGTAATAAATTTTTTATAAAAAAAAATAGTTAAAGCCAATAAAATCAGGAAATATGTGTAACAAGTTTAAAGTGTATCACTACGCATCATTCGTGCCATATCTCCCCACCCATTTTCTTATGTTCTTATTAAACCATGTTTGAGGCTAATAAAAAGACCACATTATTATCATTCTGACATTAGCGAAGGATCTTAATGCATTGAAAATATAAGTTCGTCACTACGTTCAGAATGACGTTTCCCAAAAATCATGGTTTTTTTTGTGGTCTTGACCATGTTTCCGCGTGCCAGAAAGCGGAAAACGCTTGAAGATATTTTTATATCCATCATAATAGTATTATATAATAGATTTGGAACTTCTTTCATTATAATCGGTCTAAATAAGTAAATCATTGCATTTTAAATTATTGTCAAATAAAATTTATAATTACATATAAGAAAGGGGATAGATATGAAAAAAATTATATCATTACTTCTCGTAATAATATTTCTTTCAGTACACATTTTACCCGTATTTGCTGATAATGCGGCAAATAAGAAAATTGATTTGAAAAAAGCCATTGAAATAGCAAAAAAAAGTTTTGATTTAAACACCGAAAATTGTGATTTTAATCAAAGTTATAATGAATCCGATGACGGTCAAAAACAATGGAATCTATATTGGAATTCAAAAAAAACCGATACCAATATTAATGTATCCGTAGACGCAGATACAGGTGATATAAAAAGCATGTATCGTTGGAAACCCATATACGCTGAGCCACCGAAAATTGCCTTGTACAAAAGAGAAGAAGCTTTGAAGGTTTCAAAGGAAATATTATATAAGCTGCAACCGGAAAGACATAATGAAGTAAAATTTTTGGAACCCTCTATATTTAATAATTACGGACATGATTACGACAGTTATTTTTTCGAGTATATAAGATTTATAGATGGTGTGCCTTTCAAAGAAAATGGTATGAGCATAGGAATAGATAAAAACTCATTGGAGTTAAAAAACTATAATTTTAATTGGTATAAAGGGGTAATTCCCGATTCAGCTAAAGCTATCAGCATTGAAGATGGAAAAAATGCTTTTAATGAAAAAAACGGATTAGAACTATCCTATATTATCAGGTATGATAATAAAATTAAAAGTGATAAGGCTATTTTGGTATATAATTTAAAAAACGGAAATAAACCTATTGATGCTTTTACAAGTGAAATGATAGAAGACCTTTATTATGGTGTTAACGAAATGGGTGCAGGCGCCGGCGGTGATACGATAATGAGCAGTAAGCAGCAAAGTTTGACACCGGAAGAAATAAAAGCCACGGAAAATATTTTCGGCTATATAAGCAAGGAAGAAGCTCTGGAGATAGGAGAAAAATATTGCTTGATAAACAAAAATCAAAGTTTAGCATATGCTTCATTATATAGTTATGATAATGGGAAAAATGCTCGTTGGAATTTAAACTGGAATTATAGTGACTCCAGAAATGAAGAATATGCTTATTCAAGTATTTCAATAGATGCGGTTACGGGAGAAGTTTTAGATTTTTACAGGAGTGATAGCAATTTAGACAAATTATCCCAAGGCAAACCTAAATATTCAAAAGAGCAATGCAAGGTTCTGGCAGAAAATTTTTTAAAAGAAATTGCTTCGGAGAAATTTAAACAAACGGAATACAAAATTGAAAATCCGGATTATGAAATAGACAATCCTAAAAGCTATCAATTTAGTTATACCAGAAAAGTTAATGGCATACCTTGCCAAGGCAACAATCTCAGAGTTACCGTTAGCAATTTTACCGGCGGTATTATGAACTATTATAACACTTGGACTGATATTGAATTCCCTATGATTGAAAACATCTTATCCCTAGAAGAAGTCTACGGGAATCTATATGAAAATGTTGATTTTGGGTTAAGATATACAATGCATTATAATTATGAAGGTAAATCTGCTAAAAGTACTGTGAGACTTGTATATGCATTTGAACAATTTTCCGGTATGGTTGATCCCTATACAGGGCTGGTGCTTGACTATAACGGAGAAATAATTAAAGACAAAAGCAAAAACGATTTTATTGATATCGAAGGACATTGGGCAAAAGATGATATTTTAGCACTTATTGAAGCCGGTATTTTAAAAGCAGATTCTGAAATGTTTTCTCCAAATTTAAACATTAAACAAAAAGATTTTATAAGCATTTTAATAAAATCTTTACAACCATATTATCCGATAATTCCCTTATCATTTGATAATGAGCCTACCGGTGAAGAATATGATGAGTATTATAAACAAGCAATTTTAAGAAAAATTATTAAAGAAAATGAAAAAAATTTAGAAGCACAAGTCTCTAGAATCGAAGCTGCTAAGATGATTGTCAATGCTATGGATTTAGGATTCCTAGCAAAAAATATTGAAATATTTAATATAGATTATAAAGATGCAGATATGATTGCAAATGAATTAATAGGTTATGCAGCAATAGCTGCAGGGCTTGAATTAATGAAAGGCAGTAACGGATATTTTTATCCTGATAAAAGCATTACAAGGGCAGAAACAGCATCCCTAATATTAAAGTATCTTAAAATTGAAAAATAAGGACTAAAAGCAGGTAAATGTGGATCTGATGGATATCTTAAATTGTAATATTATCAGCCAAGTATTTTGCCGCCTTATTCATGGATGAAAAAACAACCCTTATTAAGTAGGCTGTACATATGCAAGTCTTAAAGAGTAAGCCTATAAGCCGGGTTCTGTCTTGAATGATCATCTATCTTATTCCACCGTTGCCGGAGGACTTTAGCGACCTTACCCGGAAGCGAAGCGGGCAACCTCGTCTGCTTCCCTATTTGGTCTTGCTCCAAGTGGGGTTTGCATGGCCATATAGTCGCCTACATGCCGGTGAGCCCTTACCTCACCTTTCCATCCTTACCAGGACTATGCTAATCTCTGGCGGTATCTTTCTGTTGCACTTTCCTTAAAGTCACCTTTACCGGGTGTTACCCGGCACCCTGCCCTATGGAGCCCGGACTTTCCTCGTGCACAGTAATGTACACGCAATCATCCGGCTTACTCAATTTTCTTTGCAAAACACATTATATATTGCATTTAAAAATATGTCAAAGGAATAAAATGTAAGTTCCTATTCCTCTTTCCTCTTAAATAATAGAAATCTCCCGCAACTTTCACATTTCAAAACATCACCATTTCTGACAGCTTCATAATCAATTGATGGAATTCCAACACTGCAACCGGTACATTTTCGTGAAATTATAAGCGAAATCGGATCGTTAAACCATCTTTTTTGCTTAGTATATTCATTTATGCTATTTTCATCAATCTTCTTTCTTATTTCTACAACGAGTTTTTCAATCTTCGCCCGCTCTTTATTTAACCTTTCCAGTTCATTCGTTCTTTCATTTTTTGTCTTTTCAAATTTATTCTTTATAAATACTAATTTCTTTCTCACATCAACCATTTCCAAATTAATTTTCTCAATCTTATCCGTTATTGCATCTACCTTTTTTGTCTCTCCTTTTATACTATTGTCTGCATCTTTTATTTGTTTTTCTATCATCTTCAGTTTTTTTGCATTATTGATTTCAGAACTATATTTCAATTCTTCATAATTGTTCTTATTCTCTTTT
>Ga0265293_10008374_pt1 | contig 15358 bp, 15 predicted proteins | sample Munlanlewell138R_FD_192505 | JGI IMG/M metagenome (GOLD analysis project Ga0265293, IMG submission 192505) | Leachate microbial communities from a municipal landfill in Southern Ontario, Canada - Leachate well 138R | ecosystem: Engineered > Solid waste > Landfill > Unclassified | place: Canada...
ATCCGTTCTGATGATGTATCCGCTCGCGGGGTTGGACGACGCGGTTCACGACGATCCGCTGACAGTGGATTATCAGCGCAGGAACCCGCAGCACCTCGTATTCGGCACGGGGCCGCACACCTGCATCGGCAATCGCCTCGGCAAGCGGGAAATCCGGTTGTTCATCGAGGAATGGCTGAAACGCATTCCCGATTTCGAACTGGCTCCCGGCACCGAACCCAAAGTGAAGTGCGGTATCGTCAACCAGATCGAGGAGCTTCATCTGGTCTGGGACGCCGGCTGAAAGGGGCGTTTGCGCTTACTGCACTGAGGCGATGCTTGCCTGGAGCTTGCGGATCAGTTCCGCTTGCCGCGTCACGCCGGTCTTCTCGAACACTTGCCGGAGGTAGGTGCGGGCGGTCTGCTCGGAAATGCCGAGGTCGCCCGCCGCTTCCGCCACTGTCAGGCCCTGCACGATCAGGCTCGCCAGCATGGCTTCGCGGCGTGACAGGCCGAACAGCACGTTCAGCCGGCGGAGCGACGGCGTCTGCTCGTGGCCGGTCGCGCGCATGTAGACGATGGCGCGCGGCGCCTTGGTCCGGGCCGGTTCGAACGGGTCGGACGTGCGGAAGATCAGCAGTTCCATGTCCTCCCCGTCCGGCGTTTCCAGCGTGATGAGTTCCTCGTCGCTGCCGGCATCCAGGATATTCGCCAGTGCCTGCCGGAAACGGCCCCGATCCGCGTCCCGCGCAGCGGCAAGGCGTCCGCCGACGACGCGAAGCACGCCGTCTTCCCCCGTCCATGCGCGGGCGTTGCGGTCCATGTGAAGGACATTGCCGCGATAGTCGACGCGGATCAGGCCGGTCGCCTTGGCGCGGGCCAGCCGTTCATAGGCGTCCCGCTGGTCCTCGATTTCCTTGATGTGGCCGAACAGCGTGAGCGCATGATCGAACATGCGCGCCACGGCTTCCATTCGTTCGCGCTCCGCCTTGGTGAAGCCGCGGGTCCGTTCGCGCGCGACCGAAATCCAGGCCTGCATGCCGGTCTGTGTCGCCACCCGGCAGATCAGCACGCTGCCCATGTGGAAGGGTTCGAGGAACTTCGCGATGAAAGGATGATTCGCCGCTTCCGATGCGGCCAGGAACTCGTCGACCCGGTAGGCTTTGAACGGCGCCATATCGTAATAGGGGATGGGATCGTCTTCCGGGACATATTGGGTGCGAGGGTCGCCCAGCGCGGTGATCGCCTCGTCATAGCTTTCGGTGATGAAGTTGCGCTCCAGCGCGGGGTGGCGAAAGATGATATTGGCATGGGCGGCGGGGAATTTTTCCCTCAGCAGCCGGACGAACTCCCGCCACGGCGGATCGGCGCGAACGCCCGCCATCATGGCCGCCAGCAAGGCTTCCCAGTCCTCTATATCCCACCTCCCGGCGCACCTTGCCTGTTTTCCGGTGCGCGTTCCTTCCCTCTATATATAAGCCCCCCATATGTGGGTAGGCGTTATCCTCCAGCCGATATAGACAATTCGTATCGAAAACAGCCGTGGGGAGAGGTGAAAGCCATGCGCGCGTTATTGTTCAAGGCCGTTGGCGAACCGCTGGCGGTGGCGCAACTGCCCGACCCGGAACCGGGCGAGGGCGAAGTCGTGGTCCGCGTTTCCCGCTGCGGCGTGTGCGGGACGGACCTGCATTCGACCAGCGGCCACGGGATGGGCCTGCCGCCGGACAGCCAGCTCGGCCATGAATACGGCGGCGAAGTCGTGGCCGTCGGCAAGGGCGTGGAACGGTTCCGCGTCGGCGATCACCTCGCGGCGCTGCCGGTGGTGGGCTGCGGTCAGTGCGAAGGCTGCGAGACCGGGATCGACATCCTCTGCACCAACCAGTGGAGCGGCTATGGCGGCGGCCTTGCCGAATATGCCAGGGTCAGCGAGCGCGGCGCCGTCAAGCTGCCGCAGACGGTCGGGCTTGCCGACAGCGCGCTGGTCGAGCCGCTGGCGGTCGGGTGTCGCGGCGTGCGGCTCGCCAATCCGCCGAAAGACGCGAAAGTCGTGATTATCGGGCCCGGCCCAATCGGGCTGTCGGTGCTGTTCTGGCTGCGCCAGCGCGGCGTGGAAAACGTCGTCATGCTGGCGTCGAGCGGGCGCCGCAAGGAACTCGCGGGCCGGATGGGCGCGGAGAAGTTCGTTACGGAAAGCGACGAAGTGGCGCAGGAGATCTTCTCGATTCTCGGCGGACCGGCCGATTTCGTGTTCGAGGCGGCGGGCGTGCCCGGCGTCTTCGCCCGCGCGGTCGAACTGGTGCGGCCGCAAGGCACCATCATCGGGCTGGGCTTCTGCATGCAGCCCGATCCGATCGTGCCCGCCATGGCGCTGATGAAGGATGTGACGATCCGCTGGTCGATCATTTACACGCGCGAGGATTTCGCTGCCTGCGCCGATGCGCTCGACCGCGACGGGGCGCTGGCGCGTGCCATGGTGACGGACACCGTGGGCATGGAGGCGGCGCCCGCCGCGTTCGAGGAATTCCGCGAAGGCACGGGCGGCGGCGGCAAGCTGCTGATCGACCCATGGGGCTGACCGTGGCCGCGAAAACGTGGATTTCGCGTTTCGACGAACTCCATGAGGCGGCGGCGGCGCCAACCAGCCTCTCCGACTTCGGCGATACCGCCTATCACGAAGGGCTTCGCGTCCTGCTCGAAGCGCTGGATCGCGATCCGCCCGTTTCCCTCGCCAGGACGGGCGCCGCCGAGGGGCAGATCGCGGGTGCGCTGGCCGCCCGGCTCCACACGCAGGCGCAGTGGCAGGCGCATCCCGGTTACAAGGCGCGGGAAATCCCCCGGCCGCTGATCGTCATCGGCGTGCCGAGGACCGGCACCACCGCGCTGCACAACCTGCTGAGCCAGGATCCCCAGTTCCAGGGCATCGAGAAATGGCTGTGCGCCGCGCCGCTGGTCCGGCCGCCGCGAGAGGAATGGGAGGCTCATCCCCAGTATCAGGCCAGCGCCGCCGCGACGGAGCAGATGTTCGCGATCGCGCCCGAAGTGATGAAGGCGCACGGCGTGCTGCCCGATCAGGTGGACGAATGCCTTCTGCCGATGGCGCAAAGCTTCTGCTGCAACTGGTTCCCCTCGCAGCTCGACGTTCCCTATTACGATGAATGGTTCGCGCAGGCGGACGAGACGGGATCGTTCCGCCGTTACAAGGATATCCTGCGCCTTGTGGGGATGAACGACGACCGCCCGTGGCTGCTCAAGAACCCCAGCCACGTCTTCGGCGTGGATGCCATGCTGGCGGTGTTTCCCGATGCCTGCGTGGTCCAGACGCACCGCAACCCGGTATCGTCGCTGGCGTCACTGGTGAACCTGTTGGGCAACATCATGGTCGCCTATACCGGCGAGGACATCGACCGGCCGCGCCGGCTGGCGCGCGAAACCGCGTTCTGGTCCGAAGCGCTCAGGCGGACGATGGCCGCGCAGGACCGCCAGCCCGACAGGTTCGTCAATGTGTTCCAGCCGGACATCCGCCGCGACCCGCTGGGCGTGGTGCGCTCGATCTACGACAAGTTCGGCTTTACGCTGACGGAAGAAGCCGAACAGCGCATGCTGGCGTGGGCGGCGCGCAACGACGAGCAGGCGGGCGACGGCCACAGCTATGAGAAGATCGCCGACGAAGGACCGATCCGCGAAGCTTTCGCCGGATACATGGCCCGCTATGGTTTTTGAGGAGAGGAAGCAGTGACAGTCCTGTTCAAGCGGCATTTCCAGGTCGCTTATCTGGTGGACGACGTCCACGCCGCGATGGCCGAGTTCGGGGAGAAATATGCCATAAAGAAGTGGCATGTCATGGATATGACGCAGATGCATGGCGAAGGTTCGCCGACGCGCTTCATTGCGCTGGCGTGGACGGACGATAACGTGATGATCGAACTGATCGAGCCGGACGAGTCCGTCCCGTCGATCTATCAGAACTGGCGCAGGGACAGCGGCCTTTCGGCGCGGTTCCATCACCTCGGCTTCATCATTGAGAGTGATGAGGAATATGACGCAGTGAAGCGGCAACTGGCCCACGCGGGCTGCCCCGTCGCGACGGAAGGCAGCGCGGGCGACATGCTGCAATATGCCTACATCGACACGACCAGGGAGTTCGGCCACTTCTACGAACTGATCTACCTGAAAGGCGAAGGGAAGGAGTTGTTCTTCGCACCCGTTCCGAGAAACTGAGCGCACCGGCATGCCTTCCCTGACCGCGACCCGCAGGCAGTTCGCGCAAGGGGCCATCGCTTTGCCTCTGTTGCTGCCGGGCGAGGTTCTGGCGGCCGTGAAATCCATTCCCAGCAAGGAGAATCCCATGACCAAGGGCCCGCCCGTTCCGATGGAATGGCCGCGTTTCATCGACCTGATCCGCGATATCGACAAGACGCTGGAATATGTGATCGACCCGCAGGACGCCTGGCTCAAGCAGGAGGCGGTCCAGCAGATGGCGATGAGCCTCGCGCAAGGCTACATGGCGATCTTCCATTCGGATCCCCAGCATCCGATGTTCTACACCTTCCTCAATCCGATCATCAAATCGGCGGCCCCCAATCCCGATTACATGTATCGCTCCTCGTTCGTCGAAGGCACGGGAACCTATCGGATTTCGGGCAAGCGCGGCACTACGCTGTTCGTTCACCTCGGCATCGGATCGGGCTATATCGGCGTGGACGACGTGCCGGGGCCGACGGTCGGCAACATCGACCTTGATGAATTGACGCTGGGGCCGAATGGGGAGTTTTCGGTGATCCTCGCACCGGAACGGCCGGAAGGTTACACGGGAGACTTCTATCAGCTCGATCCGCGCGCGCGCACCATCGGCGTGCGCGAGGCGAGCTACGACTGGCTGAACGAAGTCGACAGCACCATGGCGATCGAGCGGCTGGACGGCCCGGCGACTTACCGGCGCTGGCCGATGGACGAGATCGCCCATCGCATGGAGCGGCTGGCGGGCTTTCCCGAACGTTATGCCAAGCTGTTCGTGCATTTCGTCCAGACGCTGAAGCAGCATCCGGCCAATACCGTGGTGCTCAACGACTGGTCGGCGATCGGCGGGCTGAAGGACCAGACTTACTATGAAGGGCTGTTCGAGTTCGATGAAGGCGAGTGCCTGCTGATCGAGACGGACGTGCCGGAAACGGTCCGCTACTGGCAGATCCTGCTGGCGGACCAGTTGTTCAACACCATCGAATGGGAAAAGTGCCAGTCGAGCCTCAACGGCCATCAGGCCACGCGGGACAGCGACGGACGCTTCCGCGCGGTGATCTGTGATCGCGATCCGGGCGTTCCGAACTGGCTCGACACCGCCGGGCGCTTCAAGGGGGTGATCCAGGGCCGGTGGTATCAGGCGAGTTCGGCGCCGAAGCCGGATGTGAAGCGCCTGAAGCTGGCCGATCTGCGCAAGCACGTCCCCGCCGATACGCCGGTGATCGATGAAGCGGCCCGCAAGGAACGGCTGCTGGAGCGTTTCCGCGGCGCGCAGTTCCGCAAGAAATGGTGATCGCGCCGCCCCTGCCGTTCGGCACCGTCTATCAGGTCGGCGCCGTCACCGCCGATCTCGACCGGGCAATGGCGGACTATTCGCGCCTGCTCGGCCTGTCCGGCTGGAAGCGGATGGATACCGACTATCAGGGGCGGTATCGCGAATGGTCGGGGCGGATCGCCAACCGCAATGCCTTCGCGCCGTGGGGCGCGATCCATCTCGAACTGATCGAGCCGGGACTGGGCGAAGGCAACGCGAAGGAATGGCTGCACAGCCGGGGCGAGGGCATATTCCACCTCGGAGTCGCGGTGGATGACGTCCGCCGCCGTCCGCTCGACGCCGAAGTGGTATTCGAGGTCACGTCCCGCACGCAGCCGGACGGCGGCCCCGCGATCGTGCATCTCGATACCGTGGCCAGCCTCGGCTACTTCGTTGAACTGGCCTATCGTCCGATGGCGGAGCAACTGGCCGCCTGGGTCAACGGAGAAGACTCCGCGTCCTGACGATCAGGCCGGCGGCGTCAGCACAGGTTCAGGCCGCCGTCGACCGAGAGCGCCTGCCCGGTGATGAAGGACGCTTCGTCCGATGTCAGGAACAGCACGGCATCGGCCTGTTCGCGCACTTCGCCGACGCGATTGATCGGCAGCCTTGCCCCGAACGCATCGAGCGGACGCTCCAGCCCCTGCGTTCCCTGCAGCAGCATCGGCGTTACGGTCGGGCCCGGCAGCAGTGCGTTGACCCGGATGCCGCGCGCCGCGAAATCGTAGGCGGCGGAACGCGTCAATCCGACGACGCCCGCCTTGGTCGCGACATAACTCGCCATATGGGGGGCGGGATGGTTGGCGGCTTCCGACGCGGTGTTGACGATGGCGCCGCCGCCGCCTGCCAGCATCGCGGGAATCTCGTGCTTCATGCACAGCCATACGCTCTTGAGGTTGAGCGCCTGCGTGCGGTCCCATTCCTCCTCGGTGCAGTCCACCACGTTCGTGAAGCCGCCCGGCGTGCCCGCGTTGTTGAACGCGGCGTCGAGGCGGCCGAAGCGCCGGACGGTCTCGCGCACCATTGCCTCGATATCGGTTGCCCGGGTCATGTCCGCGCGCACGAAGATCGCTTCTCCGCCCGCATCGGCGATCTTGCTGACGGTTTCCCGTGCCTCGCTTTCGTTGATGTCGGCGATTGTCACTTTCGCGCCCTGCCGCGCATAGCGGATCGCGGTTTCCCGGCCGATGCCCGTCGCTCCACCCGTGACCAGCGCCACCTTTCCCGCAAATCGCATCCGTTCCCTCCTCATGCATTTCGCGGCGTTGTGTCGGAGGCTTGAGCAACTAGTCAATAGTCAAGGTGCCCTGCGCCACCCGCGCTTACTGGTGGGCGCGCGGCGCATCCAGCAGCGCCCGGCGCAATTCGTCCGACGCGTCATCGTCCGTGGCCCTGCGGGCCTGATGCTGCAACGCGCGGTAGTTGCGCAGGACGGCCTTGCCCAGTTCGGTGACGCGGGCGCCGCTGCGCGCGGAACCGTCCGGCGCCGTCGCGACGAGGGGGGCTGTCCAGCAGCGGTTCATGGCATCCACCAGCAGCCAGGCCCGGCGATAGCTCATGCCCATCGCGCGCGCTGCCGCCGAAATGGAGCCTTCGCGCTCTATGGCGTCGAGCAGGTCGGCCTTGCCCGGCCCCATGGCGATCTCATTCCCGCAATAGAGCTGGATCTTGATCTTGAGCGTAGGGGCGGCGACCATGCTGCCAGCTTACGGGGGGCCGCGCCGCGCCGCAATGCCGCCCGCCCCCATTGCCGGAATATCAGAAGCGCAGCCGCGCGCTGGCGAAAAAGCTGCGGCCCGATTCGGGGAAGCCGTCTGAGAGCACGTAGTGGTCGTCGAACAGGTTGCGCGCGCCCGCGCCGATCTCGATCCCGTCGCTCACTTCGTAATCCATGCGCAGATTGGCCAGCACGTAGCGCCCGGTCTTGTAGTAGACGGGCGGCGATGCCGTGGTCGAAGTCATGCGGCTGGACGCGATATCGACGCTGGGCAACACGCGCAGACGCTGGACCGGCTTCCAGTCGGCATAGACGAAAGCCTTGTGGGCAGGCACGCCCGTCAGCGCGAAAGCCGGGATCACTGTGCCGGGCAGGGCGCTGGTAATCTCGAAATCGCGGTGGATATACGTGTAGTTCGCACCGAGTTCGAGCGTGGGGCCGAGCGCTGCTGTCAGCGAAATCTCCGCGCCGTAATAGTCGGCGTTGCCGAGGTTCTGGCGCTGGCTGGAGTTGGCGGGGAAACCCGCCGGGCGCACCGAGACGATGGCATCGTCGACGCGGCTGTAGAACAAGGCCCCTTCGGCGCGAAGCGAGCCGAAGTCGCGGCTCGCGCCCAGCTCGAAATTGGTCGCGCGTTCGGCCTTGAGCGCGGGATTGGACGCGGCGGTGCCGAACTGGGTGCTGAACCGCTCGAACACCGTGGGGAAGCGCGCGCGCGATGAAACGCTGGCGTTCACGCGCGTGCTGGCGTCGGGCGTCCAGACAAGCTGCGCCTGCGCGTTGAAGGCGGAGGCATTGTGCAGCGGATAGCTGAAGATCGCCGCCGCGCCGCCCCCGCTCGGTGCATCCGGTGGCGTGCCATATTCCTCCGCCTTCTTGAGGTCGCGCCAGTCGAAGCTGGCCCCGGCGGTGAACGTGAGGGCGGGCGATAGCGAGAGGCGGTTTTCCAGCGCGATGCTGTAAGTGTCCTCCACGTTTTGCTGGTTCGGTTCGGTGAAGCCCGAGGGAAAGCCCTGCTGCCATTCGACGTGCTTGTCGCGGCGGTAGTGGACGGCCAGCGTCAGCCGGTCGGCCTCGCTCACATCGACGCCCAGTTCCGCCGATCCACCCCATGCCTTGTCGGCGTAATAGCTGTTAAAGGCGCGGCCCAGCGTCTGCCTGGTCTGGGTGCGGTCGTCGAACGAACGCAGCAGGTTGTCGAACGTGTTGTAATAGACGCGGGTCTTGAGCGTCGCCCGGTCGCCCAGCGCGGTGGTGGACAGGAAATAGATGCTGTCGATGTTCCAATAGGGCCAGGACCAGTAGCGCTGGCTGGAAACCGGGTCCGTGACGTGGAGCGGCGCGTTCTTCGCCCCTTCCTGCCGGGTGTAGTTGATCGAATATTCGTCCGTGGCGTTGGGCGTGAAGCCGGCCTTGACGTTCAGCCGCCAGTCTTCCGTGCGCGCAAGATCGCGGCGACCGCCGTTTTCCGCCGAACCGGCGGCCGGCCTGTAGCCTCCGGCAAGACTCCAGTGATCGCGGAACGTCCGCACAAACGAGGCCTGCGCATACCAGCGGTTCTGCGCCGTGCCGATCCGGCCATAAACCGTGTAGCCTGCATAGTCGGCGTCGCGGTCCAGATCGAGCGTGCCGCGAACCGCGCCTTCCAGCGCGCGGGTGGGCCGGGACGTGACGAGATTGATCGCGCCGCCCATCGCGCCCGGCCCGTCGAGCACCGATGCATAGCCCTTGGCGACCTGGATTTCCGCCACGTCGGGCGTCAGGAAGCGCCCGTAATCGAGCCGGTTGTCGGCGGGCAGGTAAACGCGGATGCCGTCGATCGACAGCGGCACCTGGAAGCGGTCGAACCCGCGCACGAAAACCAGCCGTTCGTTGCGTGTGCCGCCGCTGTTGGATGCCGCGACACCGGGCATGAGATTGATCGCGTCGTCCAGCGTCGGACGGTTGAAGGCGTGGATCGCCTCGGCCGTCAGCGTTTCCCCGCTGATCGCGATGCCCTGGGGCCGGGCCGCCGTGACGACGATCTGGCCCAGCGTGAAGGCCTTGTCCTCATCGCCGGGCGCGGGTGTCTCATCGGCTTGTGCACCTGTCGGCAATACGATGCCTGTGGCAAGGATGAGCGCTGTCGCAAGCCGCATGAGAAGTCCCTGTGAATAGTGTTTGCGGCGCGCTCTATCGTCAATCTATATACAATGGAATATAGATTATGAATCCTTTCGCCAGTTGCACAAGCAGGGGAAAACCGATGCTCGGTCAGGTCATTCGCGGTGTGGTCGCCGGTATTTCGCTGTTCGCGGCGGGTGCGGCGCTCGCCGCCGATCCCCACGCGGGACACGCGCCTGCGGGCGAAGATACCGGCGCATCGGCCCGGCCCACGGCGGATTGCGCCGCGCCCGCGCCTCTCGCCGGTCCACTGGCGGCGTGGACCTCGCCGGTCGCCATGGCCGCCGGCGCGACGCGGCAAGCGGCGGTGCGTGGGCCGCTCGCCACAGGGCAGGCCGTGCGATTGGCCCTGCCGCGGACATCGGATGTGCGCTATGCCTTGCGCCCGGAAAAGCCCGGCGGATCGGTGAGCTATGGCGGTCTTGTGCGGTTCGATGTGCGCGAGGCGGGCACATATCGCGTGGCGCTCGGTTCGGGAGCCTGGATTGATGTCGTCGCGCGGGGCAAGGCCGTCAGGTCCATTGCCCACGGCCACGGCCCGCAATGCAGCGGCATCCGCAAGATGGTCGATTTCCCGCTCGAACCGGGCCGTCATATCCTGCAAATCGCGGCAAATGGCGAACCGGAGATATCCGTGCTGATCGCACGCCTGCCGTGATGTGATCGTTTCCGTCCGTCACGTCCTGCTTGTTGCCGGGGCCGCCGCAACGCTCCCGGGCTGGCCAACGTTGCATGGCTGATTCCGCTCGACTTCGCCGATCCGGGTTATGGCGAATGACGCGGATATGTCGTATCCGGGATCATGGTCGAATGGCCCGCGACAGGAAGGAAGCGTCAACGATGTTTATCGCGATGAACCGTTTTCAGGTGATCCCCGGCGAGGAGGACGCGTTCGAGGCTGTCTGGAAGGAGCGTGACACGTATCTCCATGACGTGCCGGGCTTCGTCGAGTTCCACTTGCTGCGCGGTCCGGCGAACGAAGATCATACGCTGTTCGCGTCACACAGCATCTGGCGATCACGCGCCGATTTTGAGGCGTGGACGAAATCCGAAGCCTTCCGCAAGGCGCATGCGGGCGCGGGCGGCACGAAGCAGATCTATGCCGGACATCCGAAGTTCGAGGGCTTCGAAGTCATCCAGACCGTCTGACCGGACTGACGGGCGGTTTCGTCAGGCGCCGGCCCACTGGGACAGAACCTCGCCGGTATCGGCCCGTATCAGCGTGATCTGGTCGAACACGGCGGAGACGAGACAGGCGGGCGGTGCGTGCGGTCCTTCGTCGCGGCACACGATGACCTTGCCCGCGGACATGCGCTGCAAGCGGCCCGACAGGACAAGGTCATAGCCCTTCGCGCTCGGCTCCGCGCCGGCCTTGAGCACGATTGTCGCTTCGTAGAACCGCTTGTCGTTGAAATGCGTGCGCGCGTCGCTGGCGGTGAAGGTCTGGACGATGCCCAGGCGCGGCGCGGCGGCAGTCGCGGATGCGGGCGGTGGCGAGGCGTCATCGTGCGGGCCGTCAGGTGAAAGTGACGTCGCGGCGGCATCGGGAGGCGGAACGGCCGGGCAGGCGGGAACGAGAAGCCACGGACGCCTGATCCAGAAACCTTTCGCGGCTTCCATGTCCCCGAAGCCCAGCGAAGCCAGAAGGGGTGCGGCGGCGGTGATATCGGGCGTGATGCGGAACCGGATCGCGCGGCGGCCCCTGTCGAATGTGGCCTGCCGCGTTCCGGCCTGCGCCGACGCATCGCCGGGACAGCCGAAGCGGAGCCGAAGATCGAACCGCCTGCCTTCCAGCCGGCGCTGGCTTTCCTGATCGTCCTCGCCGCTCGCCGCCGCGCTCGCGGCGCGGATACCGGCCAGCAGCAGCCCCTCGCGGTCCAGCGCCGGTTCGACGGCGGGCAGCCTTGCCGCGACGTGCGAGGCCAGCGCGGTCGGTTCCGGCACGGGGCTTTCGCCGGACGGCTGTCGGCACGCGAACAGGCTCAGGGCCGCAAGCCCGGCCATGCAGATGCGCCGTGTAGTCATGGGGCCACGTTAGCACAAATGACGGAGGAAGCGAGCGTTGCGGAGCCAGTCCTGCTTGGCGGAGGCGTCAATGCAGGGCATAGGTGTTCCCATGACCGTCAGTCAGCTCATCACGCTGGCCGTTCTCGTGGCCGTTGTCGCCACGATGATCTGGGACAAGATGCGTGCCGATGTCGTGGCCATTTGCGGCGCGGCGATCCTGCTGTTCACGGGAGTAGTCCGGCCGGTGGAAGTGCAGGGCGCTTTCGCCAGTCCGGCCATCATCGCGCTCGCCTCGCTGTTCGTCATTGCCTACGCGATGGAGCTTTCGGGCCTGCTCGATGCCGCGATACGCAGGGCGACGGACTTGTCCCGCAGGATCGGGAAGGCGGGCCTGTGGGTGCTGATCGGCCTCTGGGCCAGTGCGGGCGCCTTCATCAACAACACGCCGATCGTCGTGCTGGGCGCGCCGGTAGTGCGCGATGTGGCCCGCTCGCTGAACCAGTCGCCCAAGCGCTATCTCATCCCCTTGTCCTATGCCTGTGTGCTGGGCGGGTGCTGCACGCTGATCGGCACGTCCACCAACCTGCTGGTCAACGATATGGCGACGGTGGCGGGTCAGCCCCGCTTCGGGATATTCGAGATCACGCCGGTGGGCCTGGCCGTGGCGCTGACCGGCGGGCTTTACCTGTTCCTGTTCAGCGGGCGGCTGATCCGTTACGACGACGAGGACGATATCGCCGACGACGATGCCCGGCTGGCCATGGGGCCGCCGAGCCTGGCGGGCGGGCAGATCGGCCGCGTGGAATCGTTCGTGCCCAACGTGCCGTTGAAGCCCTGGGCCGCTCTCGCGTCCGCCGGCGTGTTCGTGGGCGTGGTGGTGCTGGCTGCGCTCAACGTCGCGCCGATCGCCGCCAGCGCTTTCGCGGGTGCGGTGCTGCTGATCGTGATGCGCGTGATTTCGGCGGACGAGGCTTATTCGGGCCTGCGCCCGGAAGTCCTGATGCTGATCGCCGGAATGGTGGTGCTGGGCATCGCGCTCGACGTTACCGGGCTGGCGGGAGCCGTATCCGGCTGGCTGATCTACACTGTCGACGGCCTCAGCCCTCTCATCGCCCTGATCGTTATCTACGGCATAACGCTGTTCGCCACCGAGTTCCTGTCCAACGCCACGGTCGCGGTCCTGTTCACGCCGATCGCGATTTCGCTGGCGCAGGCCATGGAAGTCAGTCCCCGGCCGTTCCTGGTGGCCGTGATGATCGCCGCCAGTGCGGCCTTTGCCACGCCCTTCGGCTATCAGACCAACGTGCTGGTCTATCAGATGGGCAAATACAGCTACATGGATTTCGTGCGGATCGGTATTCCGCTCAATCTCCTGACGTGGTTCGCCGCCATCGTGGCGATCGTGATCTATTTTCCGTTCTGATCGTGGCCGGTCCGGCCGCGCGCAGCTTCAGGCGCGCCCGATGCTGATATATTCGAACCCTTGCGCCCGGATGTCCTGCGGCGCGTAGATGTTGCGCAGGTCGATGAGGAGCGGCGCCCGGGCCAGCGCCTTGACCCGTTGCAGGTCGAGCGCGCGGAACGCGTCCCATTCCGTGACGATGACAGTGGCGTCCGCTCCTTCGATAGCGGAATAGGCATCGGGCATCATCTCGACGTCCGGCATGATCCGCCGCGCCTGCTCCATGCCTTCCGGGTCATAGGCGGCGATCGTCACGCCCGCGTCGTTCAGTGCCTGGACGATGGCGATGGAGGGGGCATCGCGCATGTCGTCGGTGTTCGGCTTGAACGTCAGCCCCAGCAGCGCGACACGCTTGCCGCGCGGCTGGTCGCCCAGCGCCTCGATCACCTTGCGGCCCATCGCGCGCTTGCGCCATTCGTTGGCCTTGCTGACCGCCTCGACGATACGCAGCGGCGAATTGAAGTCCTCCGCCGTCTTGAGCAGGGCGAGCGTGTCCTTGGGAAAGCAGCTTCCGCCATAGCCGGGGCCCGCATGCAGGAACTTCGGCCCGATGCGATTGTCCAGCCCGATGCCACGCGCCACGTCCTGCACGTCGCTGCCTGTCCTTTCGCACAGGTCGGCGATTTCGTTGATGAACGTGATCTTGGTCGCGAGAAAGGCGTTCGCGGCATATTTGATCATTTCGGAACTGCGCCGCGTGGTGAACAGGATCGGTGCGCGATTGAGGAACAGCGGGCGGTAGACTTCGCGCATCACGTCGCGCGCCCATTCGTCCTCGGTGCCGATGACGATGCGGTCCGGCCGTTTGAAGTCGTCGATAGCCGCGCCTTCGCGCAGGAATTCCGGGTTGGAGGCCACCGCGAAACGTATTCCGGTTCCCGATTCGCGCAGGATGCGTTCCACTTCGTCGCCCGTGCCGACCGGCACGGTGGATTTCGTGACGATCACCGCCGGGTCCGTCAGCGATTGCGCGATCTCCCGCGCGGCGTCGTAGATATAGGTCAGGTCCGCATGCCCGTCGCCACGGCGCGATGGCGTGCCCACCGCAAGGAAGATCGCCGCCGCGCCGGCGATGCCTTCGGCCAGTCCGGTCGTGAAGGACAGACGCCCGGCGCGGGCGTTGCGGACAACGATCTCGTCCAGCCCAGGCTCGTAGATCGGCATCTCCCCCTGGTTGATGAGGGCGATCTTCGCGGGATCCTTGTCGATGCAGACGACATCGTGGCCGAAATCGGCGAAGCAGGCGCCCGATACCAGTCCGACATAGCCGGAGCCAACCATTGCAATCTTCATTGATCCCACCTGTATTCCGGGTTGCCGGGGTTGTCGTTCGTTACGGCGTTCGCCAAGCCATGCGTCATGCCATTCGTCACAGGGGACGGACCGTGGTGGAAATACCGCCGTCCCGTTCGCTCGCTTCGATCAGCCAGCGCTCCTTTCCCGCAAGGCCGAGCGCCGTCAATCGTCCCGACATGAAAGCGCCGGTATCCAGCCCGATCCGGTTGGGCCGAATATCCGCTTCCGCCGTGATCGTGTGCCCGTGGACGACGATGGCGCCGTGATCGCCGGTGTGGCTCAGGAACGGCTCGCGGATCCAGTGGAGATCCATGGGATCCTGCTGCGCGAAAGGGACGCCGGGCAGGATGCCCGCGTGGACGAACAGATAGTCTCCGATCCGCACGAGTTCCTCGAAAGAGGCGATGAACGCCAGATCCTCCTCAGGCACCGCTCGCCTGAAAAGATCGTGCATCCCGGCCGGATCGGCCCGCGCGAACGAAGCCGGATTGACGGGGTAGGACAGCACGGTCTCCCGGCCGCCCACTTTCAGGAAATGGCGAAAGGCCGTCTCCTTGCCGAGACTGTCGAGAAACATGACTTCGTGATTGCCCCGCAGGATACGCACCTTGCGCTCCGCCTGCCAGGCGCGCGCCGCAACCAGGACTTGCGCGCTCTGCGGCCCGCGATCGACGAGGTCGCCGAGCAGGATGACGGTGCTGTCCGCATGTCCGCGCGCCCGATCGTCGGTTTCGACGGCTTCGATCATCGCCAGAAAGAGGTCGAGGCGGCCGTGGATATCGCCGATCGCATAAACGCGTTCTCCCGGCGGGATGGCTGGCGGCGGGTTGGCGCGCGGCCGGACGAGATTGCGCAGACTTTGTAGCATGACCTTTGTTGCGCCGCGATATAGTGCCGGTGGACCATGCCAGCAAGTTCGGTCGGGCGCGAGCGACTGTGGCAAAAACACCACATGGATCGGCGCCCGAAAGTGTGCGGATGCGATTTGCGCTTGTGCAGCGCAGCAAATGTGTGCAGCTTCACTTCGCTAACGCAAGAACGTGTCCGCTTACGAGGCATGTCGCGGGGGCGCAGGTGGGACGAGACGTTCAATAACCGTGAGGTATTCAACGATGCTTACGTCCGTCCGCAGCCTTGTTGCTGCAACTCTCTTCGCTGGCTCTGTGCTGGTTTCCGCTCCGGC
>Ga0265293_10008375_pt1 | contig 15357 bp, 21 predicted proteins | sample Munlanlewell138R_FD_192505 | JGI IMG/M metagenome (GOLD analysis project Ga0265293, IMG submission 192505) | Leachate microbial communities from a municipal landfill in Southern Ontario, Canada - Leachate well 138R | ecosystem: Engineered > Solid waste > Landfill > Unclassified | place: Canada...
TGCCGGGCAAGGTGTGGGACACCCTTGAGGACTTGCTGGATGATGTGCCGATTCTCGGTGGCATTTTCGAGACGGTCGACAAGATCATCGACGCCCTGGATGGTATTCCGTGGGAGTCGGGTGATCCGGGTGCGATCCTGCGGGCGATCTTGGAAGCCGGCCGAACACTGTTGCGGTCGTGGATCCCGCTGGTTGACTTGGGCAGCATCGGGCGGTTCTCCCCGAACCTGGTGCTGGAGAACGATTTCTCGTCCGCGGCCGCCATCGAGCCGGGGCTGAAGTTCGAGTTCGACGATACGGACGGTGTTGGTTCTCCGCTGGGCTGTGCGCGGATCGCGCTAGACGGCACGGACAACGTCCTGGTGGGCAAGACGACGATCCCCGTTGTTGAGGGCCAGAAACTCGACGTGTCGGTGATGTGCAAGCGGGAGTCGGTGACGGCTACCGGCGACGCGGTGTTTCTGGAGCTGCTGACGTTCGCCGGTGAGGTGCAGCAGTCGGTGGTGCAGCTGGTGGCGCTGAACCCGTCAGGGTCGGGAGCGTTCGCTTCGTTGTCGGGGTCGTGGACCGTGGGGCCTGGCGTGGATTCGGTGGTGCCTCGGCTACGCACTACGGAGGCCGGAACCGCCGGGGTGGTGAAGTTCGACAAGGTGGCGGTGCGCAAGGTGCAGCGCCTCGACATGGACTTCACCGAGAACCTGCGGAAGCGGTGGGAGGAAACCGCCGGGCTGCTGGGGATCGTCGACACCGACCTGGACGGCGATGTCGATTTCACCGACGTGTGGAACACCCTGTGGTCTGGCGGGTTGAAGCCGCTTGGCTGGATTCCGACGGTCTCCCAGAACACCATCGACCGGATCATCAATGCTTTTGACAACCTCGGCGATCTGGTGGACACGAACCTTGGTGTGGAGGGTGTGCTGGATGCGCTGTTCGGGATCTTCAACACGGGTCTGACGGCGAACAACCGGGTGAGTGCTTTCGAGGCCCGGCTGCGGTCTATCGAGTCGGCGGCGAACACGATCCTGGAGGGCTTCGACGGGTCGGCGTCGAACAACCTCGGGGCGAACTGGACGGTGGTCCAGACCTCTGGTGGTGGTGCGGGGTCGGTGGGTCGCGACGGCCGGGGCAACGGGGTGTGGCGGCCGTCCGGCGCGGGGAACCGGACGCAGATCCTGCGCTACAACGCCTCGGAGCTGACGGTCGACTGCGGGTTCATCCAGACCCAGCTGTCTAGCACCCCGCAGAGTTTCCTGTTCGACGACGCGTATACCTACCTGTGCTGGCGGATGAACGCCGCGGGGGATACGTACTACCGGCTGCGGATCGGCCATCCGGGGATCCGGGTTCAGAAGGTGGTGTCGGGGGTGGTGACGACGATTGGTTCGCCGTGGGTGGGTGAGCCGAAGGGCGGCAACGTGATCGACGTGGCGTTCGGCGATCCGGGAGGCACGAACCTGGGGCATGTTGTGGTGCGCCGCAACGAGGTGACGATTCTCGATGTGACCGACGTGTCTCCGGTGTCGGGGTCGTTGTATCGGTCGGTGGGCATGGGTATGGAGACCGGTAATCGGTTGGTGCTCTTTCAGAACATCCCGGCGGGGCTGGGCGTGTTCATGGCGGCGGAGGTGTTGTAGATGTCGATGTTTGCGGATGGCCCGGTGTGTTTGGACACGCCGGACAAGATGCTGCGGGCTCTCAAGGAGATAGTGGGGTCGGATGCGGCGCGGTGGCGCGGCACGATCGACTGTTGGGCGTTGTCGCAGGAGGATCCGTCGCCGGTGTGGCGTTTGCAGGTCAACGATGACCGGGGCCTGTCGGTGACGGTGGCCCAGGGCCAGTATCTGGTGGTGGCCTACGGCCGGCTGATCGTGCTCGACCCCGACGAGGTGTAGCACCTCGTGACCGAGTGGGGGACTGCGGTCGAGTGGCCGCAGCCGCCTGCCCCGACGGTGGGCTGGGGCGATCAGGTCGCTTGGCCCGAGCCGCCCGACCCGGACGTTGGCTGGGTGGGTTCGCAGGCGCACATCATGCCGACCGGCGGGCTCATGCTGACGGCGCTCACCCCGACCGTGCGGGTGGGCATCCGAGTGCGGGTGCCCGGCGGCCCGCCGCTCGAAGATGGGTTTCCGTACGAGTTCCCGTTCGTTTTCCCGGAGGCGTCGGCGTCGGTCCACATGGCACTGTCAGCGGGGACTCCGCGAGTGCTGGGGATGCCGGTGCTGGTACCGGTGGATACGACCGCCGCCTTGAGTGTCGAGGCGCTGGAGCCCGCTGTGACAGTCGGGTATCGGCTGGCGGTGCCGCGCGCGGAGATGGAGCTGTCAGCGGAAGACCCGACGATTCCTGGTGTCGGTGTTCGTATCGTGGCGCCGACCGCTGGTCTGCCGCAGGGGTTTCCGTATGTGTTCCCGTTTGAGCTGGCGGGGCGGCGTACCGAGCTGATGGCCCTCCCTCCTGTGTCGGTGGTGACCGGTGGGCGCGGGCAGGTGGCCGAGGCCGCGGGGGTGGCACTGACCGCGCTGCCGCCAGTGGTGCGCTCCGGGGTTGTGCGCCAGCCGCCGACCGCCGAACTGGAACTGTCGGCACCTGCGCCGGATGCGGGCGTGTCGTACCGGCTGTCCCCTCCGACGCCGGCGATGCACCTGGACATGGATGCGCCGGACCTAGAGTCCGGCGTGCGGGTGACGGTGCCGCGCGCAGAGATGACGCTGACCGCGCTGCTGCCCACCGCGGGTATCCGGGTGTCGATCATCCTGCGGCCGCCGGCCGCGGGCACGATCGCCGGGGGTTTCCCGTACGAGTTTCCGTTCGAGCTTGCCGACCCCGCCGATGTTCCGGCGACGCTGCGGGCCTATCCACCGGTGGTGAGCACCGGGGCGACGCTACGCCCACCAACCGCCGCGGCCAGCCTGACAGCCCCTCCGCCGGTGGTGGTCGCCGGTGGTCGCGCCAAGCCCCCTGTGGCGGCGGCGAGTTTCGCGGCCAGCACGCCCGCGATGGTGCGGGTCGGGATGGTGGCGAAGCCACCGATGGCGATGCTGACACTGGCAGGGCAGGCACCGACGCGGGTGCGGATGTCCCCGATGCTGGTAACCGTCACCAACAACGGACGGACCAGGGTGCCCAGGGGGTACCGCTACATCAGCCGGATTCTCCTGGGCGGCGGCGCTGGCGGTGCGAACGGCAGCCTGTTCGGTACCGGCAACGGCGGACGGCCGGGGACCTACGAGGACGGCGTGTGGGACCGGTGGGCCTTGCCGGAAATCGGCTCGGTCAACGTCTCCATCGGCGGAGGAGGCTCCGGCGACGGTAATGCGGGTGGCACCACGCAAATCTGGGGCGACGCCTACGACGAGGTGACCTACTCGGGCCAGACGGCGACCGCGGCGGGCGGGTCGGGCACCCAGTCGCCGCGTGACGCCAAGGGGCCGGGCAACCGTACCGCTCAGGGAATCTCGGCGGTGGGTGGCACGGGTAATGGCAGCGAGCCGGGGTCCGGTGGTCGTGGTGGCGCGTCGGGATTTTCAGGCACTGGTGGTTCTCCGGGCGCGAAGGGTCGCGTCTGGCTCAGGTTCACAACGTAGGAGGCAAGCGCATGATCGCGAAGTGGTACGGGCTGGCGGCTCAGTCGATGCTCAACAAGGAGATCGACGTCGACAGCGACGTGTTGAAGCTGATGCTGGTGACGACCGGCTACAGCTTCAACCAGGACACCCACCGGTACAAGTCGAGCATCACCAACGAGGTGACTGGTTCGGGGTACACGGCTGGGGGTGCGACGGTGACTGGGGTGACGTTCAATTACAACGCTGGCACCAACGTGTTGTCGTTCGACGCGAACGACGTGTCGTGGGATCCGATCACGTTGACGGGCGGTAACGCGGCTGCTGGTGCGGTGCTGTACAACTCGTCGCCGGGTTCGGATGCGACGCGTCCGCTATTGATCTTCATCGACTTCGAGGGGACGTTCGAGCCGCAGGGTGGTGAGCTGACGATCGAGTGGGCCGCTGGTGGTGTCGGTGCGGTGACGGTGGCCTGACATGGTGCTGAAGAATGATTGGTCGCCGGGTGATCCGTACACGGCGGATGACCAGAATGATGTCGCTAATGAGGTGAACGGCAAGGTCGACGCCACCAACGCTGGCCTTCAGTTGTACGGCACTACGAGTCCCGGCGCGCAGACGACGTACAACATGAATCCTTCGGTGTTCGCGTGGACGGTGCCGCAGCGTAAGGAGGGTGGGGCGCTGGGGGTCGGCACTGCGGTGGCGCCCGAGGACGCGGTGCCGAAGGGGCAGATGGAGTCCGCGCTGTCGGGTCTGGTGGACACGAACGATCCCCGGTTGTCGGATACGCGGACACCGGGCGACAACACGGTCACTACGGCGAAGATCCAGAACGACGCGGTGACTGAGGCGAAGCTGGCCCCGGCTGTTCTTGCGAACCGGCCCGAGATCATCGTCGGCACCACACCGCCCGGTGATACCACCGCGATCTGGATCGACACGAACTGATGGCAATCACGTATGTGAGCTCAGCATCGGCAGCAGCGAATACTGTTGCAATGCCGTCACATCAGGCCGGGGATCTGATTGTGGTGTTCGCGTATCGGGATGGCAGCAACTCCGCGCCGTCGTTGGCATCGGGGTTCACTAACATCTCCAGTTCCGGGGGTGCGAACACGAACAGTTCGCGCCTCGCCTACAAGTGGGCTGCTTCCAGCTCGGAGTCGGTGGGCACATGGACCAACGCCACCGACATCATCGTCCACGTCTATCGTGGCGTGACACGAATCGGGACGAGCACGGTTGGGTCGGGGAGCAGCGCGTCCGTCACATACCCGGCACTGACCCTTGAGAAGGCTGGCACGTCGTGGGTGGCCAGATTCGCGGGGAACCGCACCAGCATCACGGGGGGGACGCCAGGCGGCTATACGCAACGCCAAACACAAACCCGCGTGAAGGGCCTCGACTCAAACGGAGCTGTGCCATCTGACCCTGGGGCCGCTACACAGGCTGGGACTAACACGGGCTGGCACGCACGGTCCCTAGAACTACGGGGCGACCTGGGGATGCTCGCCAACGATTTCATGGATGCGTTTAACGGGGTTAGCTCCACGCCTGACCCTTCAAAATGGTCCGTGCTAATGCCGAACGGCGGCACGGCGACGGTGGACACGGTTAATCACGAACTTGATTTGGCAATAACCTCGGAAATACTAGGAACCGACTCCGTCCGCAGTATTGGAACCATCGACATGGATGGGCAAACACTGACTTTCGGACCAATAACGAACGTTTCAGCGACGAGTTTCGGGTCGGCGAATGTCGGCGTGCTGGATGCTATAAAAATCGGGACCCCAGATTGGGGGTTCCGATTCAACACCTCGGGGCAGGTTCAGGCGTGGATCGACGGACAGGGGGTCGGCTCCGCGCGAACACACTCCAATGGTGACTGGTATCGGCTGAGACACTCTGGCGGCGTGATGTACGCCGAGTATTCGGCAGACGGAAGATCCTGGACCACTCAGGGTTCCCTGACGGTCTTCCACGTCCCCCGATCTGGCGAGGTCGTCATTGGCGCTGCGTACAACGCTACAATCACCATTGGTGGCGTTAACGAATTGCTCGCCACCGGTCTCCCCATGAAGGTCCACCTCGGCGGCTCGTGGGTGCAGAAACCCATGAAGCGGTGGGATGGATCGGCGTGGGTGGAGATCAACCCGAAAATCTGGGACGGCTCCCAATGGGCCTAGCGAAAGCGGGTCAACGATGACACCACTTCGTGTTCTCGCACTGTCCATCCCCTGCGGCTGGCTTCTCGCCGTCCTCGCCTTCATCCTCCTGATCGAACTTGAAGACACCACCCTCGGATTCGACGCACCACACATCACCGCCCGACTCGCCCTCACGAAGTAGCCGCCGTGCACTACCTGCTCGTCGGCCTCGCGTTCGGGGCCATCCTCGGAGCCGCGGGCATGGCCTGGATCGAATTCAACGACGACTGAACCTTTAAAAGTCGCCCGACCAATTCAAGGAAAACGCCCAAACCTTTAAAAGGCCAGCTCAACCCCAGTACCAGGCCGCGAGCCCCTCACCCCAGCCAGTCATCAGAAGCACCCCGAGCCACGCGAAGGCCACACCGCCGTACAACCACCAGCGACGGTCGAACTCCGTCCGCATCTCGCGGGCCAACTCGTGGACGTCGTCGAGTAACTGCATGCCGCAAGTGTATGCCGCGCGGCCTATTTCAGATGTAAACCGCAACCGCCCGGTGCACACCCCCTGACCTGCATCGGCCTTTTTAAGAACCAGCTCGCCACCGTCCCGGGTGCGCGGGCCACACGCATTGGAGAAGCCACATGCTCACCAAACTGTTCGGTCCACTCGTAGACCGGTTCGCCGACCGCCTCGCCGCGAACATCGTCGAAGGCACCACCGCCTGGCTCGAACCACGCATCCCCAACGTGGACGAGATCGCCGCCGCCGTCCTCGCGAAGATGCCCGACCTGTCCGATTTGGATGACCAGCTCGTGGCGAAGATCCCCGACTTCGGCGACCTCGCTACGCAGATCGTCACCGAAATCACCCGCCGCATCCCATTCTTGGGCGGCCGGTCGTGACTTACGGGCTGCCGACCGGCACTCGCATCACCTACGGGGCCACCGGCTTCCCGGCGTGGGTCTACCAGCTCGCCGACCACTTCGGCCTCAAAGCCAGCACCTACCCCGGCCACCAAGAGAACCACCGCGCCGAGCAGGGATTCGCGCCCAATCCACGGAACCTGAACCGCGGCATCGACTGGGCCGGACCCATCCCGAACATGCAGCGCTTCGCCGACTACCTCATGACCGTGAGAAGCAGCCTGGAACAAGTCATCTGGCAGCACCCCGCCACCGGCCACCGCACCGGCGTCGCAGGAGGCCGCGACGTCACCCAATCCTCCTACTACGCCAGCGACTACGCAGGCCACCGCGACCACGTCCACACCCGCCAATCCGCACCCATCCCCCTGCCAGGAGGTGTCGTGTCCGACATGCGAGCGTGCGTTCAAGACGGTAGAGGGTAGTCCGCAGCCTCAACCCAGCTCCATGTTCTTCCGGAGGCGATTCCCTCAATGGCCGATCGGGTGATCACCGGAAAGCGTTGGGCGATCTGCCGATGGGTCAAATCGGTATCCCGTAGGAGCCTCTTGATTTCTCGCACCGCGACCTCGTCTAGCGCGCTCCGACCATGAGATTCGCCTCGGCAATTCAGTCCACGCACGACCGCATCGCGGACGTTGTCAACCTGCTTGCCAATCACCAAATGGGCCGGATTAACGCAGAACTTGTTGTCGCAGGTGTGCCGGACAACCTTCCCGGCGGGGATTCTCCGGCCAGCGGCGCGCTCCCACGCAATCCGGTGGGCGTAATGGTTTCTCCTGCCGTGTGAGACAACCCCGTAATGACTTCGGGTACCTCGCCATTCCCAGCACTCCGAATGGTTCGGGAGTGGAGTCGGCAAGCCTGCCTCGAACTTCTCCTCGAATGACCGGCCGGGAATGACCTTGTGCTCGCCAATCGGCCTGTCGGCCTGCACATCCCCCGTCTTATACCAGCGGAGGTAATGACCCTGGCACCAGCCTCGGGCGCGCTGCGGTCGGGCGCATCCAACAACAGAACAGTTCATAACTTTTTTATCTTACACCGGACAGGAATGGGGTCGCTGAAATGCCAGTCACGCCAACGGGTGTCACTTATAACGAGTTCGCCATCTGGAGCAAAAACCACAGTTCCCGCGGAACTTTGAAGCCGGACGCAGTGTTTTTGCATACGCAGGAAGGTGGCGGCGGCAACGCGGCCGCGGAGAACCTGGCCAAGTGGTTCCAAAACGCCAACCAGGTGTCCTACCACTACACGATCAGTCAGGCATCCGATGGCGGCGTGACCGTCGTCGACTGTGTCGACACCGACCGCGCCTCCTGGTCTGTCCTGTCGGCGAACAACCGCTCGATCAACCTCTGCTTCGCCGGCTCCCGCGCAAGTTGGTCCCGCGCCGACTGGCTCAAGCAGGGCAACGCCATCGACGTGGCGGCCTACCTCGCCGTCCAGGACGCCAAGAAGTACGGCTTCCCGACCAAGGTCATCGCGCCCCCGTACACCGGTCGCATCCCCGGCATCTCCGACCACCGCTACGTCACCAAGGTCCTCAAGGACGGCACTCACACCGACGTCGGTGACGGCTTCCCGTGGGACATCTTCGCCGCGGCGGTCGACAAGTACGCCGGCAACAAGCCCGCGCAGCCGGAGCCGCCGAAGGTCAAGGTGTTCCCGAAGGACTACACCGACCGCCAGCTGCTGGAGTACATCGCCGAGCAGCTCGGCCCCGGCCTCGACACCTGGGGCGAAGATGGTGACCTCGGCCGCAACGCCGACGGCAAGCGCCGCACCTTCCGCGCTGGCGTCGCCGCGATCATGCGCAAGCTGGGGGCCTGATCATGGCCTGGCAGCCCCCGCATCAACCCGGTGACCGGCACCCGAAAATTCCCGGCGCCAAACGGTTCCTCGGCCGCTACTCCTACGGCAAGGGCCTCGGCGGCACCGACGAATACACCATCGCGTTCGGTGTCGCGCTGCGCACCTGGGCACCCCTGTTCAACGCCGAGATCGACAAAGGCCGACCCGGCCCGAAGGTGCCCACCGATGGCACGTTCGACTGGGCCGTGCAGCGGCAGATGGGGCTCGACAAACCCCCGCTGGTGCCGCTGGTCCTCACCTGCATGGGCCACCTCGGCAACATGACCGCCGGCCCCGACTACCACACCGCCCGCCCACTGGAACTGGCCGGGAAGGTGCAGATCCAGATGGTCGGCGGGTTCAACAACAACTCCCTGCCATTCAAACTCGCCGATCAGCGCCGCGAGATCGACCGGCTGTTGCACGAGCCGCAACTCCGGCTCACCGAGCGACCCTGGGCCGCATCCACCCACAGCCGAGGCGCACTCGCCTTCTGCCAAGCGTGGGAAGACCGCAACCCCAACGACCCCGTCTGGCGCAACTTCCGCGGCGGCGTCAACTTCGGCAACCCGAAACGCCCACTGGACACCGTCGCCGAATGGATCCCCGACCCACCCGCACAAGGCACCGAAGGCCTGGCCCCCGACTGCCTCACCGCACCGATCCCCGGCATGGCCGAAGCATCACGACGCAACGACCTCTACGCCGACAAAAAAGTCGGCGACAAGGCCAGCGAACTGAAAGTCGCCATCTACCAGCTCGTCGCCTACGGGAAGTTGTTCGGCCAGGACTCCATCACCGAAGAACTCCTTGTCCTGGCCACGCAGTTCGGGAAAGTCGTGTGGTCCCTGTTCGCCGCACTCTCCGACGGCATCCAGTTCGTGTTCAACATGGATCCGCACAACGTGTTCGACCTGCGGCCGGCCACCGACCACCTCGCCCACGTCCTCAACATCTGAAAGGAACCCTGATGGACAAACTGACCGCGCAGCACCGTAACTGGCTCTACGGCGTCGCCTGCTCCACACTGCTGGTCCTCGTCGCCTACAACCTCGTAGCCCCCGAACACGCACCCCTGTGGCTCGACCTCACCGCCAACATCCTCGGCATCGGCGGCACCGGCACCGCCGCCGTCGTCCTCAAAGGACAGCGCAAGGACGGAACGCTCGACTAGCAAAGGGTTGGCGGGACCGTCGGTGCAGGCACACGCGACGGCCCCTAACCCCCCACCCACTGAGCTACCAGTAGGGAGAAGGGCTGCCATGCAACCTAGCCACCGCGCGCACACCGCGCGTGCCGAACCGAGTAAACTGGAAGGTGGACAGGACCATGTGTCTGACGTTGACCCACCGGACGGACACCTATGACCAGCGTCTGGTCACCAGAACTGTGGGATGACTTCGGTGTCGTCGGAATCGTCGTCGCACTCGGCGTCGCCCACATGGTGGCCTACATCCGCGGCTGGCTCATCCCCGGCCGCCACCACCGCGAAATCATCGACGGCAAAGACCGCGCCCTCGCAGAACTCCGCGACCGCTCAGCCATCGACGCCGAAACCATCAAACTCCAAGCCAAAACCATCTCCGAGCGAGACGTGATGGAAGACGCAACCACCCGCCTCATGCAGGCCTTCCACGAATCGGTCAAGGATCGATGATGTGCCCGTGGCGGCGACACCGCCGCGCCCAGGCCGCCGTCGCACGCGAAGCCAAAGCAGCGCACGACGAGAAAAAGGCCGCCGAATACCGCTACAAGACCGCCGAACGCCAAGTCAAACGAGCCCTGGCCGTCCAAGCCGGCCTACGCCAAGAAGTCGCCAAGAACCACTTCGCCGAGGAACTCTTGGCCGCAATGAAACGGAGCCGATGATGCGGGCGCTATTCGCGGCCGGACTGGCCGGCCTCATCGCAACCTACCTGGCCTGCCTGCACTACGGCATCGACATCGAACTGGTCGCCAACACCGCCCTCCCGGCCATCGCCGTCCCCGTCACCATCTTCACCGCCCTGTATGGGTTCCGGTCGAAGTGGTGGGCCAACCGCCTCGGCAAGATCTTCCTCGCCAAGTCGATCTTCCTGTCCGCGGTGCTGTGGCAGGCGACCGCCTCGGTGTGGATCGATGCGGACTATCCGTACCGGCATGAGATCCGCTTCGCCATCTACGGCCTGATGGCTGTGTCCTACTGGGGGATGGTCGCCTCACTGCTGACCCAGCAGCGCCGCGACCGCCGCAGGTTCCGCTTCCCCAACGGCATCCCCCAGGCTGAAGTGACAGACCCACCCGACCGCGAATAACCTCACAGACTCTCCAGATCGCCCCTCAGTCTTCGGACTGGGGGGCGATTTTTTGGCGCTGGGGGGCGGGTGTGCGCGATGATCGCGCACCGTTTCACGCGCCGCCACGTTTACGCAGGTCCAGCCATGCCTACAGATTCCTAGCGGTGCGCGAAAACCCCAGCTCGCAACCCATTTCCGCAGGTAAACAAGCGGTTCGATTCCCCTTAGCTCCACCATTTGAACAGGACTTTTACAGCCATCGCGCACACCATAGAACACATGTCGCGATATGGTGGTCTCCATGAGGCCGAAACCACGCACACTCAAGGACGGCACCACCGTCTATGACGTGCGGTTTCGGTTCGGGGGTCGAGACTCCAGACAGGGCTCACTGACCTTCACCACCGAAGCCGCCGGCACCGCATTCCTGGCCGCGGTCAAGGCTCACGGCGCGCACCGGGCGATGGAGATGCACGGGCTGGATTCCGCGCCCACCGCCGACACCACACTGACCGTCGCAGGATGGATCAAGCGGCACTGCGAAGCCAAGACCGGCATCGAGCAGTACACCCGCGACAAGGACGCCGAATATCTGCGGGGCATCGAGGCCGAGCCGATCGGGTCGATACCGCTGGCGAAGCTGACGTTCGACGACATCACCGTGTGGCTGGACTCCCTGGCCGAGCGTGGCGGCACCGGGAAGCGTGCCCGCCCGAACGGGGCGAAGACGATCACCAACAAGCACGGCTTCCTGTCCGCGGCATTGAACGGCGCGGTGCGGGCCGGGCTGCTGGACGCCAACCCCGCCCAAGGCCGCCGGCTACCGAAACGCAAGGCCGGTGAGGATCACGAGATGCGGATGCTCACCCGCGCCGAGTTCGACCAGCTCCACGACGCCGCGCAGGAATCGTGGCGGCCGATGCTGAGGTTCATGGTGGCCTCGGGCATGCGGTGGGGTGAAGTGTCCGCCCTGCAACCCGCCCACATCGACCTCGACGCCGGGACGGTGCGGGTCCGGCAAGCCTGGAAATACTCCCCATCGAAGGGCTACTACCTGGGGCAGCCGAAAACCACCCGGTCACGGCGCATCATCAACCTGCCTGATGATGTGCTCGACGCCCTGGACCTGTCCGGCGAGTGGGTGTTCACCAATCAGCGCGATGGTGGGCCGTGCCGGTATTGGGCGTTCCGCCGGTACGTGTGGGATCCGTCCGTGGCGAAAGCGGGACTGGACCCGGCGCCGACTCCGCACGACACGAGGCACACCTGCGCATCGTGGATGCTGACCGCCGGCGTCCCGCTGACCACCGTGTCCCGGCACCTGGGGCACGAGAACGTCGCGGTCACCGCTGATTTGTACGGGGATGTGGATCGGGCCGCGTTCAAAGCCGCCGCAGACACCATGGCCAAACTGCTCGGCTAGTTATGCGATGACCGACTTGAGCAGCCGAATAACCTCGTCGCGCTCAGCGGCATCGGCCGGCAACAGCTGCACGCGGGCGACGGCCATTTCGTAACAGACCTGGTCCTCGCGTTCGGCAACGACCAGGACGAAACGCCATCCGCCGCCGCCGTCAACAGAGCTGGTGCTCGGCGGCCTCGACCAAGAACATGCCGTCAGGCAGCGACATGCTCAGCCCCATCTGCTGCTGCGCTTCGCCGACAGCTTGGTCAGCTTCGTGGCGCGCTTGCCCGAAGGATGTGCCGCGGTCGATTGCCGCGCGCATCGCGGCGCACGCGGTGTTGCCCAACGACACAGCCTGCGCGGCGGTCAAGGGGGTGGTGACCTTCTCGCGTACTTCCTGCAAGTACATCGACTCATCGGCCAACGCGGCCGGAGCGAAAGCGATCGCGGCGGCCAATGCTGCTGCAACTGCCAAGATGCGTGTCATCGATTCCCCCTTGAGATCCGCAACAACCTGTTGGCGGTGACCGGATCATATTCGAGGGCCGCTGGCCGCGTGATGAGCTTGGCCATCCGTTGGTAGTAGCGCGTCGGGCTCACGGCGAACCGATCCCGGATAGCGGTCTCCTTGCCGCCCGGAGTGGCGAACCACTCGGCCTCCATGTCGAGCATCGCGCGTTCGATGTCGGTCAGGGGATCCATAGCCATTCGTCCTCCAGTGCGTGTTCGAGTTCGGCGGTTTCGAGTGGGTCGAGGGTCGCCATGCGGGTGCGCAGGGTCGCGGTGTCCACCCAGAGCGCGTCGGCGAGTTCGGCGGGGTTGCGGGTCACGCGTAGGGCTTCGGCGAGGCGCGGCAGGCTGATGAGCCTTCGGGCGGTTTCGGCATCTACCGCGTGCTCCTCGGCGTCACGGTAGATGTGGTCGCCGATGCCGCGCTCCAGGTGGATCAGTTCGTGGGTGAGGGTGCAGCGCCGCTCAGCCTGGGTGAGAGTGCGGCACAGCCAGATCGTGCCGCCCCGGACCAGGCCGCGTACCCCGTTGGGGAGTTCGTGCCACCAGATGATGTCGACGTGCCGCCACAACCGGCCCGCCGTCCCCCACGGATTCCACATGACCGGGAATGTAGGAGCAGGCACCGACAAAACACTGCCTGACCAGGAACTACATGCGTGTGATTACGGATCCGTCTCAAACGGCAGCGGCACTTGGCGACCCTGCTTTTGCACGTCAAGAACCTTGATGACGACGTTCTCTGCGGACAACTTCGTTCCCTCGCGGAGCTGCCTGGTGTGAACTTCAGCGCGAAGGATGTCCCCCTTGCCGAACTCGATTTCGTGGTTGGCGACTCGTCGGGCGAAGTTCTCATCCCGCACGGACGCCCAGTATGGCGCTCCACCCTCGGTGAATCTCCACTTGCTGCCAGGTTGAAAGTTCACCGTGAGGAGCTGGAGGAATGCCTCCCGTGTTGTTTCGCCGAGGACTTCGCCGGACTCTGGAACGTCGAACGCCGGCAAGTCCTGCTTGGTCACGCGCTCCTGGTCATCGCCTTGGCCAATCTCGACGAAGTCAATACCCTCGCGTCCCACGGGGGCGACGGCATCGCGCATCGACTCCCGGAATGTGCGGTCCTGGATCGCGACATAGACAGAGCTGTCGATGACGATCGTTGCGCCGTCCATAGCGGTGATGCGGGTCTGGCCGTCGCCGAGATCGACTTCCTCGCGGATAGTTCGACCCTTCAGCCACTTGAGCAGCCTGGCGCCGCCTTTGATAGCCCCGTACACGACGGCGACGATCGATCCACCCGTGGCCATCGCCACTGCCTCAGGGCTGGACAGCACGCTGACAGTGTCGGTAATGAGCAGGTCTACCGAGAACGAACCCTCCCGCTGGGCCTGGATGTCCAGAGAGATCCGCGGCGCAAGGGGGTCAACAGCCAGGTGCGCGGCCTGCGCGGCCGCCGATAGGGCCAATAGCGAGCTGGCGAGCACATCGGCGGGTATCCGGTGTTCACGTAGAGCTGGCCCATCGAAGCGGACGTCGAAGCGTTCTTCTGCCACCACGGCACGGTATCGCGGTGGGGCTGCGGACATGTCTCCATTGTGCATCGCAACTGCATCGCAGGCGACATGCGCGCCGTTCAGTCTTCGTCATCTCCCGCCTCGCCCTGCTCCGCGTCCCGGTCTTGTTGTTCCCTCAGCCGCCGGCCTTCTGACTGTCCTTGCTGAGCTGCTACCCCGACCTCGTTGATGTCCGGGGGGAGGGTTGGGTCGTGCTCGGGCGGGAACGCAACATCGATCACCCGGCCCTCCTCCTGGTCTTCCGGCGTTTCATCCGGTGCTCGCGGTTGCGCGGACGAACGTAGATCTCGGAGTAGGCCGAGAACCACAGACTTGTCGCGGGCGGACAGATGGATGTCGAGCTCGACTGCTTGCTCCGGGGCGATCGCGTCGTAGCTGGGCAGTGCAATGCCCATGCTCTCAATGGCCGCGATAGCGACTTGTGATGGCTTGACTCGCAGTCCGGCCGCGAGCGCGTGGATGATCTCCCCCTTGATGGACACCAGCGGGTTGCGGTATCGGGAGATGTTCGACTTCGACAGGACATGGCCCTTCTCCTTTGCGTTGCGCACCAGGTCAGGGTCAGACCAGCCGTTGGCGGCTTTGATGCCGTCAATCAGCTGGGCGAGCTGATGCGTTGCTGCCATGAAGAGAAGGTCCACCTTTCCGGGCCATGCCGTCCAATCGACTGGACACCGCCATGTTGCGGCTATTGGGCACAAAGATGTCAGTCGCCTGCAGGTCGAATCGTTGCAGGTCAGGGGCTACCTGGCAAAGCACACACATGTAATTCCTTGACAGTTGGGCACCGCGCGCCGTTTAATGGACAGGAAAGCTGGACACCGCAGACAGGAAGATGTAATGTCATCGACGCCACAGCAATACCCACCCGGGGAGGTGTACATGGAACTGCGCGACCGCAAGAAGCTGGCCCGGCTGATGATCGTTCAGGACGAAACTCAGCGTTCTCTATCCGGGGCTGCTGGATGGAAGTCGCACAGTTACCTCGGCCGACTACTGCGCGGCGAAGTCAAGACTCTGGACACCGACGCCGCGTTGCGCATAGCGCACCGGCTCCGCGTGCCCGTCGACGATCTTTTCGTGATCCAGTGGACA
>Ga0265293_10008376_pt1 | contig 15357 bp, 20 predicted proteins | sample Munlanlewell138R_FD_192505 | JGI IMG/M metagenome (GOLD analysis project Ga0265293, IMG submission 192505) | Leachate microbial communities from a municipal landfill in Southern Ontario, Canada - Leachate well 138R | ecosystem: Engineered > Solid waste > Landfill > Unclassified | place: Canada...
CAGAATCCGCCCACTCTGCGTTGCAAATGCTCGCCATGGCACCAGCCATGCCTGCGCTTTGCGTCTTGATTGGACAAATTCTGACGATCCTCTCGGACACTATCAATTCATTCTCAAGCTCTGAGACAGACCGTCCCGCTCAAACTCGCCAGGGACGGCGCCAGTCCATCCAGGTCAATTTCCTGGCCAGCAGAGTGACCCGGGCATCACGCATCACGTCATGCATGGATTGTGCGCCAGATTCAGGGCATGGCGACATGGGCGTACAAACGCGTACCGACGACTACTGGCCACCGTACGTGCACGGCGCGATGTCGGACGCCCGGGCGCCGCTGCCCTGATTCAACGCGCGCAGCAGTCCGGCAGGGTCATCGTGGTGGACGACCCGGCGCGCCCGGTCCGCCCATGCGGCGGCGCTTGCTTGCAGGATCTCGCGCTTGACGCGGGGGATCTGCCCCGGCTCCATGGAAAAGCTGCGCAGCCCCAGCCCGAGCAGCAGGCGCGTGAACCGGGGATTGCCGGCCATCTCGCCGCACACCGACACCTCCTTGCCCGCCGCGTTTGCGGCCGCAATGGTCTGGGCCAGCAGTCCGAGCACCGCCGGGTGCAGCGGGTCGTACAGGGTTGCCAGCGACGCGTCGGTGCGGTCAACGGCCAGCGTGTACTGGATGAGGTCGTTGGTTCCTATGGACAGGAAGTCGAAGTGGCGCAGGAAGACCGGCGCCGTCAGCGCTGCCGCAGGCACCTCGATCATCGCGCCCACGGGAATGGACGGCACGTCCAGCCCGCGCGCCTGCAACTGCCGCCGGGCCCGGGCAACCAGCGCCAGCGTCTCGCGGATCTGGCTGGCGTGCGTGATCATGGGGACGAGCAGGCGAACGTCGCCGTCCAGGGCAGCGCGCAGGATGGCGCGCAATTGCGTGAGAAAGATTTCCGGCTCCGACAGGCTCCAGCGGATGGCGCGCAGGCCCAGCGCCGGGTTCTGGCTGGAGCCATCCATGCCGTCCAGCGGCTTGTCGGCACCGATGTCCGCGCTGCGGATGGTCACCGGCGCGCCGTCCATCGCCAACACCGCCTGCTGATACGCGGCAAATTGCTCGTCTTCCCCGGGCAGCCGGCCGGCACGGCCCATGAAGAGGAACTCGGTACGGAACAGCCCGATTCCTGCCGCACCGGCGGCCCGCGCGGCGTCGCTGTCCAGCGGCTGCTCGACGTTGGCCAGCAGATCAACCGCGTGCCCGTCGACGGTGCGTGCCGGCGTATCCTTCAGCTGCAGCAAGGACTGGCGATCCGACTGCCAGCGCTGCTGCTTGCGGCGGTAGCTGGCCACGTGCGCTGCGCCGGGCCTGACCCAGACCCGGCCTGCTTGGCCATCGAGCACCAGCAGGTCGCCTGGCTGCACGACGGCACGCACGGCGCGCACGCCCACCACCGCTGGAATTCCCACGCTGCGCGCAACGATGGCAGTGTGCCCCGTGATGCCACCCACTTCGGTGACGCAACCCGCAAAGCCGTCTTTCTTCAGCTGCAGCAGGTCGGCCGGCGACAAGTCGTGTGCCACGACGATAAGCTCGTCTCTCGTGCCGGCGGGTGGCGCCAGACCAGCCAGCACCGGCGCCGGCCCACGCCCATCCGCATCCGGCAGCCGCGCGGACATCAGGATGCGCAGCAAATGCTCGGACACCTGCTCCAGGTCCGCCTTGCGCTCGCGCAGGTACGCATCTTCCGCGGCATCCAGCTCGCGCGTGGCTTCTTCGGTTCGGGCCAGAAGCGCCCACTCGGCATTGTGGCGATGCTGCTGGATGTGCTCGCGAATGGCTGCGTCTGCCACGGCGTCCTGCAGCAGCAGCAGGTGCACCTCCAGCAACGCGGCCAGCTCGGAAGACGCATCATCGATGCCGGCGCGCAGCCGCTGCAGGTCGCGCACGGCAGCTTCGCGCGCCGTGGACCAGCGCAGGATTTCAGCGTCAACCTGGCCCGGCGCAAGCAGGTAGCGGGGCACGGCTGCGCGATGCGGCGCCAGGCACACCGCGCGCCCTATGGCCACGCCCGGCGCTGCCGGCAGCCCGGCAAGGAACGGCGGTCCGCTCACTGCGCTTCTCCAAACTTGTCATTGATCAGCGCCAGCAATGCGCGCATGGCCTGCTCCTCATCGGCGCCATCGGTCTCCAGGACGATGGCCGTGCCGATCCCGGCCGCCAGCATCATGACGCCCATGATGCTCTTGGCGTTGACACGGCGCGCGCCGCGCTCCAGCCAGACCTGGCAGTCATGGCTGCTGGCCAGCTTGGTCAGCTTGGCCGCCGCGCGCGCATGCAGGCCCAGCTTGTTGCTGATGATGACCTGCTCACGCATCATGTCCCGCCCCATGGGTTGCTGCGGCTGCCGACAGCACCACGACGCCGGTGGCGCCGCCTTCGCGGGCGCGCTCCAGCAGCACGTCCAGCGGCTCGTTGCGATACGTCAGCGCACGCAGCAGCATCGCCAAATTGACCCCGGCCAGCAGCCGGGCATGAGCCAGGTCCCGCACGAGCCAGGATGCAATATTGCACGGCGTCGCGCCCACGATGTCGGCAAGCAGCAGGATGCCATGGCTCTTGTTGATGGACTGCAGCGCGCTGCGGGCAAGCCGGCGGTTGGCTTCCAGCGTCAGGCTGGCGTTGACGTCAACCGCCACCAGCTCCTGGGCTGCTGCCGGCAGGATGTGCATGGCGGCGCTGCGCAGCGCGCTGGCCAGCGGATCGTGGGCAATGAGGACCAGCGCGTTCCTGCCGGTCCGCGCCGGTGCTGGCGACCCCGCCGCTGCTACCATCGTATGGTCTCGAAAAAGGTGTCGATTTCGTGATCCTGCTTGCGCTGCGAGTACATGACCACGTGCAACAGCATGGTCCGGCCATCGGCAGCCTCGTGCGCGGTCCAGGCGGCTTGCCCCTGCACGGCCTTGCCGTCGGCCTGGCGGCCTTGCATCGTCAGGTGCTCGGCATGCGGCAGCGCAAGCCCGCCCAGCGGGCGAAACGGAACGCGGCTGACCTGGTTGGAATCGGCGTGCATATTGTCCAGCGTCGCCTGCTGCCAGCCGGCCAGGACCTCGTCCACCTGCTGTCCTTGGGGCAAGATGGCGGCCATGACGGCAAAGGTGGCGCCGCCCGCCTTGCAGCCGGTCACCGACAGCGCCGTTGGCACGCCGCCCAGCGGAATCGCATGCTCCACATGCGACGGCTTCTTGCACGGCAGCACCGCCGCTGCGGTGGCCGGCGCCACCCGCACGTCGCGCCAGTCAAAGACCGGCGAGCAGGCTGCGCACAACCCGGCCACACCCAACCCCAGCAGCATCCAGACTCGTCTTGTCATCACCCCGATTATCCAGCTTGTGCCCGCAGGCAGCCGGCACGCGGCTTGTTTACAATGCTTTCCCAATGGTGCGGATCGGCATGAAGCCCGCCTGCCAAGACGCCGCCCCGGCAACGCGCCGCTGGTCCGCGATCTGACCCGGTCCCGCATGGTCATGGAAGCCGCTCCCCTCATCACACTGACACCGGTTCGCAGCGCCACGCAGCTGCAAGCCGCACGCGAACTCTTCCTGGAGTACGCCAGGCATATCGACGTCGACCTGGCGTTCCAGGGATTTGAGCTCGAGCTGGAGGCGCTGCCGGGCGAGTACGCGTCGCCTGCAGGCGAACTGCTGCTGGCCGAAGTGGGAGGCACGCCCGCCGGCTGCTGCGCGCTGCGGCCGCTTCCCGGTGTCGACCATACCGACGCAGCCGAAATGAAACGCCTGTACGTGCGCCCGGCGTTCCGGGGATTTGGGATTGGCAGGCAGCTGGCCAGGCGCATCCTGGAAATGGCCAGCCAAATCGGCTATCGCTGCGTGCTGCTCGACACGCTGGACGACATGGAAGCGGCCCGCGCGCTGTACGCGGAGCTGGGATTCAAGGAGATCCCGCCCTACTATCACAACCCCATCGTCGGTGCGCACTATCTCAAGGCATCATTGCAGTGACGCATGACGGATGATCGCGCCGCTGCGCGGCATCAATGACTGCGGCTGCGCCGCCATGATGGGGAGGTTAAGCGTTTGGGGTTGAGCGTTTGGCGTGGCGCATGACGGATGACCTCGCTGGACGCTGAACGCACAACGGTTTTTTGGGAGGCCAGCCCCCTGGCCGATGGGGTGGTTGCTGCGCGCTGGACGTTGAGCGTGGCGCATGACAGATGACCTCGCTCCCGCCTCGATGACCGCGCCGCTGCGCGGCGGCAATGACTGCGGCTGCGCCGCCTGTGATGGCGAGGTTGAGCGTTGAGCGTGGTGGGCTCACGCTGGACGCTCAACGTTTGACGTCAAACCTTCATCAGCCGCCGCAGGCGGCTTTCATACAAGGCCCGCAAGGGCCGAGGTCGTCTGTCATCCTGCGCGCTGACAATTCCTGCTGACATGCTCAATGGACCTGCCTCTGCACCACGCGCGTGCCGTCGCTCAGGCCGGAGGCGGGATACAGGATCACGCGGTCGCCGCTCTCCAGTCCGTTCACGACCTGGGCCTGAATGCCGTTGTTGTGCCCGATTTCGACCAGGCGCAATTTCGCGATGCCGTCCTCGACCAGGAACACCGACCAGTTCCGTCCATCGCGGAACAGCGCACTCGACGGCACGATCAGCGCGTCGTTATCTTCCCAAACGACGACCCGCACCTCGACGCGAAAGCCGTGACCCAGGCCGGCTGGTGCCGCTTTGGAGTCCGCGAAACGGATGATGGTGTTGACGCGCTGCTCCTCCACGCCGAGAGCCGAGACCTTGGTAAAGCCCCTTGGTTCCACCCGTTCCACCACGGCATCCAGCGTCTCCGTGCCGCCCCATTTTTCTATGAGGACGCGATCGCCCGGCGCCACCTGGACGGCATCGGTTGACAAGAGTTCAGCGAGCACTTCGAGGTCGCTGTCGACGTTGCCGATTTCCATGATCGCTGCCCCGGCCGCAAGCGTGGTCTCGCTCTGCTCGATGAGCCGCAGTACCTGTCCGCTGGCCGGCGCCCGGATCGGGATTTCCCCGGTCCGGTCTATGCCGTCGATCGCCGCATCGGGCGTCGGTGTGGCATTGAACTCCATCAGTTGCGCGCGCGCGCTTTCCAGCTCGGCCTGGCGCACCTGGATCGTGGATTCGGCCACGTCCAAGGCGGCCCGTGTCGCGCGCGCCTCGCGCACGGCGCGATCCAGCGCGTCTTCGCTGACCGCGTCGTGCGGACGCAGCGCCCGCATGCGCGTCAGCTCGACATCGGCCAGCTCCTTGTCGGCGCTGGCCCGCTTGCGCTCGGCGCGCGCCAGACGCAGCGCGGCCTCGGCGGCAGCCACCGCGGACCGCGCCTGCTCACGGCTGCGCACGTCCAGTAGCGCCGGGTAGCCGGGAAGCATTTGCGCCACCACCGTCCCGTGGCGTTGCACCCGGTCACCGGGCTCGACACCGACGCGCATGAGGCGGCCGGCGACCGGGGTCGAGACCACATAGGCATCCTGCACGCGCGTACGCCCCTCCTCGTCTATGGTCACCATCATGGGCGCGGTCGTGACCTCGCCGATATCAACGCTGGTCGGACGGGGCCAGAACGCAAAAGTCAGCGCCGCGCCGAGGAGGGCGACCGTTGCGATGATCAGAAATGAGCGGGATCGCTTGCGTGCCATGCAGGCCTACTCCCGGGTTTTCAGGACGGAGATCAGGTCGGCCTGGTCGATGTCCCGTTTTACCAGCCAGCCGGAAGCAACGGCGGCCGCGATCACCGCCAACGCTGCCGTGCCATGGCTTTCGGGGGTGAAGACAGCGGGGATTTGATAGAGGTCCGAGCTGAAACCGGCGGCAATGCCGAACGACAGGAAGTAACCCAGGACCGCGCCCAGGGGCAGCGCGACCAGCGTGACCGCGGCGAGCTCGCCCAGCAGGACAAACGCCACCTCGCCCCGGGTGAATCCGATCACCCGGAGGCTGGCGAGGTCGCGCGCGCGCTCCGCGTAGGCAATGCGCGCGGTATTGTAGACGACGCCGAAGGTGATGATGGCGGCAATGGCGGCCAGGACGTAGCGCATGGCGCCGGCACCGGTATCCATCAGCTTCTGGAATGCATCGCGTGCATCGGCCTTGAGGCTGACGCCGGCAACGGTCGGCATGTCCTTGAGCTGGCGATAGAGGCCCTCGCTCCGTGCCGCATCGACGCGCAGATAGGCCCCGGAAACACGGTGCGGTTCGCGCAGCGCGCGGTTGAGTGCCTCAAGCTCCATGTAGGCAGGGGAGCCGAGCAGGGTCTCGGCGATGCCGATGACCGGGATCTCGAGCACCGGCTGGCGTCCTTCCCGCACCTCGACGGTCAGCGCCTGGCCCGGCGTGATGTCGAGGATGCCGGCGAGCGCGGTGGCCAGGATCACGCCCTCCTTGCGCATGGGGATGGTCGCCACGTCCTGGTCCACCGCGCGATTGAGACGGGGCTCGGCCACCAGCCCGTTGATCGCGCCGCGATACGTCTTGAGCCCGTTGCGCAGGACAGCGGGGACGATGCGCACCGGCTCGACCTCGATGACACCGGGCATGCGCTGGAGCTCGAGGATGGTCTTGTCGGACAGCGCCTCCGTGAACGTGACGGTCACGTCGCTGCGGTCTATCACGTCAAAGGTCAGGGCAAGGGTACGGTCGAAGCCGGAAAGGATGGAGATCATGCCGACCGACAACGCCATCCCGGCGGCAATGCCGATGACGGCACCGGCCATGCGCCCGGGCTGCCGGGCCAGGCGCCGCAGCACCATGCGGCTGGGCTGGTCAAGCAGCCGGTTCAGGGACCGGCCCATCCGCCCGGCCCGACTGTAATCCGGTGGCACGGGCGGGCGCATGGCGGTGGCGGGCGTGAGCGCAAACACGCGGCGCAGGACGATCAATCCGCCCGCCGACGCCGCCAGCACGCTGACCCCAAAGCCGGTGACAAACGATTCCGGATCGAGCTGGAACACCAGGAACGGGAACTTGAAATACTCGAGATAGACGCCGATCAAGGCCCGCCCGGCGACAATGCCGGCCAGGCAGCCGGCCAGGGCGCCGCCCGCCGCGATGACGAGGATCAGCTTGAAGTAGTGCGCCCCCACCTCGACGTTCGTGTAGCCGAACGCCTTCATCAGCCCGATCTGCTTGCGCTCGGACTGCACCAGGCGCGAGACGACGATGTAGAGCAGGAAGGCCGCCACTGCGAGAAAGATCGGCGGCACACCGGTGCTCATGACGCGCAGGCCGCTGATTTCCTCGCTCACGAAGCGGTTGGACTCGTGATCCTCCAGCCCGTAGGCGCCCTGTCCGCCGTTGGAATCAAGGACGCGGTCCACGGCATCGAGAACCGCCGTTTGTTCGGCGTTGCGGCCAACCGAAAGGAGCGCCTGGTTGAACGCGCCGTCCATGTCGTGGGCAGCCTCTAGCGCCGTACGGCTCATCCAGATCACGCCGAAACGGCTGTCGTCCGGGGCAAGCTCGCCGGGTGGGGTGGTGTAGAGAAACTCCGGCGAGCGCGCGAGCCCGACGATGCGGAACGTGCGCCGGGCGCCGTGCATCGTGGCCGAGAGGGTGTCGCCGGGCTCGAGGCCATGTGCCTTTGCAAACCCCTGGAGCAGCAGGATCTCGTCCGAACGGCCGCCTTCCAGCCGGCGGCCGGCGCTCAGGTACACGTCGTTGAGTCTGGGCGCGCCGAAATCGGGCAGCGAAACGGCTCGCGCCTGCACAGGCAGGTCCAGCCCGGGCAGGTCAATCAGCGCGCTGCCGGTGACCCGTCCTTCGGCGGCGGACACACCGGGAATGGCCGCCAGGTCGGCGATCAGCCGGTCGGGCGCACGGGTCACCGAGGCGAAGATGTCGGCCAGGCGGTAGCGTTCGTAATAAGCGTTGCGTGTTTCCTCCAGCGAGGTGACCAGCCCCGTCATCATGACCAGCATCAGCACACCGACGCCGATGACCGCGCCGATGGCCATGGCCTGCCCCTTGATGCGCCACAGGTCGCGCAGCAGCTTGCGGTCGAGCGGGCTCATCTCCTGCTCACCATTCGATCTCCTCGGGCGCGAGCCTGGTCTCGTTGACGATCACCTGGCGGATCGCCCCGTCGGCAAAATGGATGACCCGGTCGGCCATGGCGGCGGTTGCTGCCGCGTGGGTAACGATCAGCACCGTCGCGCCCAGCCGCTCGTTGACATCCTGCAACACCCTGAGCACGGCGCGGCCCGTCGCGCTGTCCAGGGCACCGGTCGGCTCGTCGCAAAGCAGGACCATCGGCTGTTTTGCAACCGCGCGCGCGATGGCGACCCGCTGCTGCTCGCCGCCGGACAACTGCGCGGGGAAATGGTCGGTGCGTGCGTGCAGGCCGACCAGCGCGAGCGCGTCGTCGGGGTCCATCGGGTTGCGGGCGATCTCGGTGACCAGCTCGACGTTCTCGTAGGCGGTCAGGCTCGGCATCAGGTTGTAGGACTGGAACACGAAGCCGACGTGGTCGCGCCGGTAGCGCGTGAGCTGCGCATCGGAGAGTGCCGTCAGCTCCTGATCCTGGAAATGCACCGCCCCGTCGGTGGCCCGATCCAGCCCGCCGATGATGTTGAGCAGCGTGGACTTGCCGCTTCCCGAGGGGCCGAGCAACACGACCAGCTCACCGGCCGGAATGTCCAGATCGACCCCACGCAGCGCGTGAACCGCCGCCTGTCCGTCACCGTAGACCTTGGTCAGCCCGCTGATGCGAAAAGCGACGCTGCCCTTTTGGGGCGGTTCAGCGACCATCGTGCCTGCTTCTCCGTGAGGGCAGCTCAATCCATGACCTGGTTGGAAACGATGCCCAGCAAGATCAGGCGCATGACGGATGACCTCGCTGACGCCTTCAGGAGGTTGATCGTATTGCGTTGAGCGTCCAGCGAGTGGCGTGTACCGCACAACGCCCAACGCTTGACGCCAAACCTTCATCAGCCGCCGCAGGCGGCTTTCATCCGAGGCCCGCAGGGGCCGAGATCATCCGTCATCCGGTGCGCTGACAATGCTTGCCAATCAGGAACCATTTTGCGGGCAGCGCAGCCGCAAATGGCATCTGGCAACCGGTGCCCCCAGGCACCGGACCATTCAGCTCCTGGCCTGCGCCAGCAGGGTTGCACCATCGCTGACTTCGGCCTTGTTCGGGTCGCCCTCCACGTTCAGCGTGGCCACCTTGCCATTTTTGACCAGCATGGAATAGCGCTGGCTGCGCAACCCCAGGCCCAGCCCACTGGCGTCCAGCGTCAGCCCCACGGCCTTGGCAAACTCGGCGTTGCCGTCGGCCAGCATGCGTATCTTCCCGGCCGTTCCCTGCGTCTTGGCCCAGGCATCCATGACAAAGGGATCGTTGACCGCCAGGCACCAGATCTCATCGACGCCAGCCGCGCTCAGTGCGGCCCGGTTGTCCAGGAAGCTGGGTACGTGCTGGTTAGAGCATGTGGGCGTGAACGCGCCAGGGACGGCAAAGAGGGCAATGGTCTTGCCCTCGGCCGCCTTGGCCACTTCCACGGGCGTGGGCGCGCCATCGACGGACTCGGTCAGCGTGACGGCCGGCAGCGGATCTCCAACCTTGATCATCTTGTTTCTCCTTTGCAATCAGCTGGCATGCAGCAACACGCCACGATGGCGCATTTCCCGGTGCCAACGGCGGCAACCGGGGGCAGGCCACTAGCGGAACCGCGCGAGAGCGCCCCCCGCGCAGCCTGGCCGGACAACGCGCCAAAACGAAAAAAGCGACCCCCATTGTGGGTCGCTTGCAGCAACTGCGTGGCCAGTGCGGTTAAGCAAACCGGCGCCGGCCACGGCGGCTGGGCCGGCTCAGACGCGCGCGGCCTCGCGCACGAGGCGGGTCGCGATCCAGGTCTTGGTCTTGGACAGCGGCCGGCTCTCTATGATTTCAACCAGGTCGCCGAGATGGTAGCGGTTTTCCTCATCGTGGGCATGCAGTTTGGACGTGCGCATGACGATCTTGCCGTAGATGGGGTGCTTGACGCGGCGCTCGATCAGCACCGTGATGGTCTTGTCGCGCTGGTCGCTGACGACCTTGCCGACCAGCGTGCGCGTGCGCGATGTCTTGACTTCTTCGGTCATGGCTTATTCCTTGCTTGCAGCCGCCTGTTTTTCGGCAATGATGGTCTTGACGCGGGCTATGGCGCGCCGGGCCTGCCCCAGCTGCGCGGTATTGCTCAGCTGCTGCGTGCCCTTTTGCATGCGCAGGTTGAAGTGCGCCCTTTGCAGCTCCTTGAGCTCGGTGCGCAGCGCGTCCATGTCCTTTTCGCGCAGTTCTGCTGTTTTCATGACTTCTCTCCTGGCTTACTGGCCATAGCCGCGCGTCACGAAAGTGGTGCGCAACGGCAGCTTGGCAGCGGCCAGCGCAAACGCCTCGCGCGCCAGTTCCTCGGGAACGCCGACGATTTCATAGAGCATCTTGCCGGGCTGGATTTCAGCGACGTAGAACTCCGGGTTGCCCTTGCCCTTGCCCATGCGGACTTCGGCCGGCTTGGTCGAGATGGGCTTGTCCGGAAACACGCGGATCCAGATGCGGCCGCCGCGCTTGACGTGACGGGTCATGGCGCGGCGTGCGGCCTCGATCTGGCGCGCCGTGAGGCGGCCGCGGCCTACCGACTTGAGTCCAAACTCGCCAAACGCGACCGTGTTGCCGCGCGTGGCGATTCCCGTGTTGCGGCCCTTTTGCTCTTTGCGATACTTTCTGCGTGCAGGTTGCAACATGCTTTATTCTCCCTTGCCCTCGGCAGGTGCTTCGGCGGCAGGCGCTGGTGCGGCAGCCGCAGCAACGTCCCCCGTGGCCTCGGCGGGCTTGTCGCTGCCGTCGGCCGGCGCAGCCTGCGCGCCCGTGCGACGGGCGCCACCGCCGCGAACGTCACGACGCCGGCGGCGCGGACGGCGCTCGCGGTCGTCCTCACCGCCCACGCGACGGCCCATGGGGTCCAGCGTGGGCCCTTCGTTGCTGCCCAGGTGGTCGCCGCGGTAAACCCACACCTTGACGCCAATGGTGCCGTAGGTGGTGTGCGCTTCGGAAAAACCGTAATCGATGTCTGCACGCAACGTATGCAGCGGCACCCGGCCTTCGCGGTACCACTCGGTGCGCGCGATTTCTATGCCATTCAGGCGCCCGGACGACATGATCTTGATGCCCTGGGCACCCAGCCGCATGCCGTTTTGCATCGCCCGCTTCATGGCGCGCCGGAAGCTGATTCGCTTGACCAGCTGCTGCGTGATCGAGTCGGCGATCAACTGCGCATCCACTTCGGGCTTGCGCACCTCTTCGATGTTGATCGCCACCGGCACGCCCAGCATGTCCGACAGCTCTCTTTTCAGGCGCTCGATGTCTTCGCCGCGCTTGCCGATGACCACGCCCGGACGCGCCGAAAAGATGGTGATGCGCGCATTCTTGGCCGGCCGCTCGATGATGACGCGCGAGACCGCTGCGTTCTTGAGCCGCTTGTCCAGATGCTCGCGCACCTTGATGTCCTCGGCCAGCTTGTCGGCAAACTCACGATGCCCGGCGTACCAGCGGCTTGACCAGTCGTGAGTGACCGCCAGGCGAAAACCGGTCGGATGTACTTTTTGTCCCATGATGTTGAGGCTTTCCTTGGCTTACTCGCCAACGCTGACGTAGACGTGGCTCGTGGGCTTGAGGATGCGCGCCCCGCGCCCCTTGGCGCGGGCACGGAAGCGCCGCAGCACCCGGCCTTCTTCCACGGAAATGGCGGTCACCCGCAGCTCGTCTATGTCCGCGCCGTCGTTGTGCTCGGCATTGGCCAGCGCCGACTCCAGCACCTTGCGGATGATGAGCGCCGCCTTCTTGGGCGTGAAGCTCAGGATGTTCAGTGCTTCTTCCACCGGCTTGCCGCGAATCATGTCTGCAACCAGACGGCCCTTCTGGGCCGACAGGCGCACGCCGCGGAGCACGGCACGTGTTTCTGTTGCCATCGCTGTTTTCCTTAGCGGGTCTTCTTGCCACCGACGTGACCCTTGAAGGTCCGCGTCAGCGCAAATTCGCCGAGTTTATGCCCCACCATCTGGTCGGTGATATACACCGGGACATGCTGTCGTCCGTTGTGCACGGCAATGGTGAGCCCGATGAATTCCGGCAGCACCATCGACCGGCGCGACCAGGTCTTGATCGGCTTCTTGTCCTTGTTGGCCACCGCGTGGTCGACCTTGGCCAGCAGGTGGTGGTCGACGAAGGGGCCCTTCTTGAGTGAACGTGCCATAGTTTGATCCTTACTTCTTGCGCCGCGACACGATCATGTTCTGCGTACGCAGGTTCTTGCGCGTGCGGAACCCCTTGGTGTAGTTGCCCCACGGGTCCACGGGCTGACGCCCGCCCTTGGTCTTGCCCTCGCCGCCGCCATGCGGGTGGTCGACGGGGTTCATGGCCGCGCCGCGCACCGACGGCCGGTGACCGCGCCAGCGCCTGGCGCCGGCCTTGCCCAGCCGCTCCAGGCTGTGCTCCTCGTTGGACACCGCGCCTATGGTGGCCCGGCATTCGATGTGGATGCGGCGCACCTCGCCCGAGCGCAGCCGCACCTGAGCGTAGACGCCTTCGCGCGCCAGCAGCGTCGCGGACGCACCGGCCGAGCGCGCCATCTGCGCGCCAGCGCCGGGCTTGAGCTCTATGCAGTGAATCACCGAACCCACCGGAATGTTGCGAATCGGCAGCGTGTTGCCCGCCCGGATGGGCGCGTCCACGCCGCTCGCGACGACGCTGCCGACCTGCAGGCCACGCGGCGCGATGATGTAGCGGCGCTCGCCATCGGCATAGCAGACCAGCGCGATGTGTGCCGAGCGGTTGGGGTCGTACTCCAGGCGCTCGACCTTGGCCGGGATGCCGTCCTTGTTGCGCCGGAAGTCGACAACGCGGTAATGATGGCGGTGCCCGCCGCCCCGATGGCGCAGCGTGATGCGGCCGTGATTGTTGCGACCGGCCTTCTGGAACTGCGGCTGCAGCAGCGGCGCGTGGCCGCTGCCCCGGTGCAACTGGTCGCGCGTGACCTTGACCTTGCTGCGGCGCCCGGCCGACGTCGGTCTGGTTTTGATAGCAGGCATGGTTTACGCAGCCTCCCCGGAAAAGTTCAGATCCTGGCCTTCGGCCAGAGAAACATAGGCCTTGCGCACGTGGTCACGGCGCCCGACGCTGCGTCCAAAACGCTTGGTCTTGCCCTTGATGTTGGTCACGGTGACGCCCTGCACCTGGACCTTGAACAGCAGCTCGACCGCCGCCCTGATCTCGGGTTTGGTGGCATCCTTGAGCACCTTGAACGTGACGACGTTGTCACGATCGCCGACCAGCGTGGCCTTTTCGGAGATGACGGGCGCAACCAGCACCTTCATCAGCCGGCCTTCGTCGTACTGGCGCTCCCTGGGTGTGGGATTGATGCGGCTCATGCGAACATCTCCTTGAGCTTGGCAATGGCCCCCTGGGTCACCACCACTTTCTTGAAGTTCACCAGCGACACCGGATTGACGTAGCGCGGCTCGATGACCAGCACCCGCGCCAGGTTGCGCGACGCCAGGAAGAGGTTCTCGTCGACTTCCTCAACGACCACCAGCGCCGAATCCAGGCTCATGGCCTTGAGCTTGGCCGCCAGCTGCCTGGTCTTGGGTGCGTCCACGGTGAGCGATTCGATCACCTGCAGACGCCCCTCGCGCACCAGCTGCGACAGGATGGATGCCATCCCCGCCCGGTACATCTTCCTGTTGATCTTGTGGCTGAAGTTCTGGTCCGGGCTGGCCGGGAAGATCTTGCCGCCGCCACGCCACAGTGGCGAAGACGCCGCCCCGGCACGCGCACGGCCGGTGCCTTTCTGGCGCCACGGCTTGCGTCCGGACATCCTGACCTGGCTGCGGTCCTTCTGCGCACGGGTGCCCTGGCGGGCATTGGCCTGGTACGCCACCACCAGCTGGTGCACCAGCGCCTCGTTGTAGTCGCGGCCGAAAACGGTTTCCGGCGCCTGGACCGTGGCCGTGGCCTGGCCCTGCTCGTTCAGGAGTTCAAGTTCCATCATTGACCCCCTGCCTGCGCTGCCGGCTGCGCCTTGATTGCCGGACGCACCGAAACGAATCCGCCCTTGGCACCCGGTACCGCGCCCTTGATCATGAGCAGGCCACGCGTCTCGTCCACGCGCACCACGTCCAGGTTCTGCGTGGTCACGACGTGGTCGCCCATGTGGCCGGCCATCTTCTTGCCCGGGAACACGCGCCCCGGATCCTGCGCCATGGACGTGCCGCCTGGCGCGCGGTGCGACAGGCTGTTGCCGTGCGAGTTGCGCTGCCCGCGGAAATTGTGGCGCTTGATGGTGCCCTGGTAGCCCTTGCCTATGGCGCGGCCCTGCACGTCGACCTTCTGGCCCACGGCAAACAGGTCGGCCACGGGCAGTTCGGTGCCTGCGGGGTACTTCCCGGCAGAGGCGTCGGCCACGCGGAACTCGCGCATGCGCTCGCCGGCCTGCACGCCGGCCTTGGCCAGGTGCCCGGCCTCGGGCTTGCGCACGCGGGACGCCTTGCGCGAGCCGTACGTGACTTGCAGCGCCACGTAGCCGTCGCGCTCCTGGGTCTTGACCTGGGTGACGCGGTTGCCTGACACATCCAGCACCGTGACCGGCACGGATTGGCCGTCATCGGTGAACAGACGCATCATGCCCACCTTGCGCCCCAGCAGCCCGAGTTGGGTGCTTTGACTCATTTTATTGACTCCGAGACTCTCGCCGCGCGCCGCTTCGATTGGCGGGCGCGTTTGACGTGCAAGGCAGCGTGCGAAAGCGGGTTGTTGGAAAAATTTCCCCCAAAAAGAAGGGAAGCATTGGATTATAGGTTATTTTCCGGGCCCATTGCAAGCGTGGGCGTGCCCACGCCGCATGGCGCTCATTGCAGCTTGATCACCACGTCCACGCCGGCCGGCAGGTCCAGCTTCATCAGCGCATCGACCGTCTTGTCGGTGGGGTCGATGATGTCCATGAGGCGCTGGTGCGTGCGGATCTCCAGCTGGTCGCGGCTCTTCTTGTTGACGTGCGGTGATCGCAGGATGTCCCACTTGCGGATGCGCGTGGGCAGCGGCACCGGCCCCCTGATGAGCGCGCCGGTGCGCTTGGCCGTGTCAACGATCTCGGCCGCCGACTGGTCGATCAGCTTGTAGTCAAACGCCTTCAGGCGTATGCGAATTTTCTGTTGTGCCATGGTGTTTCCCTTACCCTATCACCTTGGACACCACGCCGGCGCCCACGGTGTGGCCACCCTCGCGGATGGCAAAGCGCAGGCCCTCTTCCATGGCCACCGGCGCGATCAGCTCCACGTTCAGGCTCACGTTGTCTC
>Ga0265293_10008377_pt1 | contig 15357 bp, 15 predicted proteins | sample Munlanlewell138R_FD_192505 | JGI IMG/M metagenome (GOLD analysis project Ga0265293, IMG submission 192505) | Leachate microbial communities from a municipal landfill in Southern Ontario, Canada - Leachate well 138R | ecosystem: Engineered > Solid waste > Landfill > Unclassified | place: Canada...
GCCTTTACTCCAGATAATATAATTATCCCACGGGCTTGACCAACCGTTATTGCAGTAGTTACATTCCTATTAAAGAATAGCTCCTCAACAGCCATAACATCTGGTTTATATGAATCTATTAATTTGGTTAAATCATCATATAACAGTCCCAATCTATCTGGCATTTCTATATTAGGCTCAGTCCTAATACAACCATAATCTACCGACTTTAACTGATTACCCATAGAGTCAATAATTCCATATCCTAAAATTGCTGTCCCAGGATCAATTCCAATAATTCGCAAAATAATATCTCCTTAATTTAAATATTACTAAAATGGTACACGCACTTCTATGCCAGCGTTGATAATATCAACCTTCCAAGGCATAGCTGGTCCAGCCTCACCGTCTAAATCTGTTTCTATAGTAATGTCTGTTTCTAACATGAATTGTTTCCCTTGTACGTGAATTACTACAGAATCATCTAAATGCTCTCCCGCTAATTTCCTCTTTAAAGTAGAAAGCAACTGAACTGGTGATCCATCCTTAATAATCATAATATCTAGCAAACCATCATCCATAATTGCACTAGGTAAAATTTCAGTAATACCCCCTGCACCTCTACCATTCAATAACAGAAATAGATATGCATTACATTGAAAAGCTTCACCGTCTACCGTAAACTTTAAAGGGAATGGCTTTATCTCTGGAAATTTCATAGCACCCATAAGGTAATATGCTCCCTTTCCAAGCACATGTTTATATTTAGGATTAACCTTATGTGCTACATCAATCATGAACCCAGCTGATGCTACATTGATAAAATAACGGTCTTCTACCTTTCCTAAATCGATAGCTTTAGTTTGTCCGTGTGTAATTACTTTGCAATAACCTTTTAAGTCAGACGGTATTTGTAAATTGCGTGCCGTATCATTAGCCGTTCCTACCGGAAATATTCCTAACGGTACATTTATATCAAGTTTTTTCATGGCGTTTACAACCCCGTGAACTGTCCCATCTCCACCAGCTGCAATAATCGTATGAAAACCGCTTAAATCCATGCTTGCCATTTCTGATACAAGCTGCTGATTATTATTTATCCTCCAAAGAAGCACCTGCATTCCTTCGGCTTGCATAAAAGCCACTATATCATCTAATCGGCTTCCAAAGGCTCCACCACCTGCAACTGGGTTATAAAACAGTGCGATTTTATTCATATATTCCACCCTAACGATAATAGTTATGCTACTATTATACACTTTTATATACATATCATGTTAATAAGTTTACTATTCGCAGTCAATTGCTAACAACCTTACTGATAATAAATCCTTAAAATTTATCAACTTATTACCTGAATCAAATTTACACTTTAACAACGTTTTGGCAGTAATAACCCCTAATATCTTACCTTTTTGAATTCTCACTTCAACTTCTCTTTCAACATTAGGATCAAATACTTTGTGCAAATAACTAGCATACTGCTCAGCATCTAGCTTTATTGGATTAATTGTCTCTCGCCAACAAACTTCTACCTCACAATCTTTTTCAATAGCTATTCTTACAAGCTGTTCTTTTTCTTCGTCATCCTGCACATTAGTTTGCCCTGTTAAATGAGCATATTCCCTTCGTTTAGTTTCTATAAACTTTTCCTTATGTTCTGGTAACATCATGCGATGACCTTCATATAATTTATTTTCTCTAGATAAACCTCGCTGACACCCATTAATATATTTATTTAGCACATTATGCCTCCTTATATGCAAACAATATTCAGAAACTATGCCTGGTGACCACCAATTAAACCAGCACGTTTACGGTAAAGTCCGCCGTCCTCTAAAGAAGCTGCTTTTAAAATAGCAGTCTTACCATAGCGATACCTGATGTTATCAATTGTATATGCTAACGCCCGCTCTGCAATTCGATCATTAAAAACATCCAATTGCATAATCTGATCATCCATTAAATTTGACAGTGATACATTAATTGCACGAACAGGTAAGTTACCCCAATTCGCTCTATATAGAGATTCAACTATTGGATATATCTCAATTGCTAGATTACTATGACTATATAAAGATTTGGATCGATGTATACTAGATACAAGATCGATACCTCGAATATATAAAGATACTGTTTTTGCAATCTTCCCTTTTCTACGTGCTCTAGAGCATACTTCTTCAGTTATTTCCCGTAGAACTACCTTAGTTTCTTCCCAATAATAGTAGTCTTTGGGAAGTGTTATTGAATGGCCAATCCCCTTAATATCGTCATGAGAATGTGGTGTTACAGGAGAGTTGTCAATCCCATTAGCTGACAAATAATATACCTCTCCCATAAGTCCAAATCTTTTTTTCAATAATTCCAATGGATACTGAGCTAATGTCCCAATAGTAGTAATGCCCATATTCCGAAAATTCCGCTCCATTCGGCTACCCACACCAAACAGATCACGAATAGGACGCGGCCAAAGCTTATCAGTTACTTCATCAAGCGACCATTTAGCAATACCATTTGCACTTTTCTTAGCTTCCGCATCACAGCAAATTTTTGCTAATAGTTTGTTAGGAGCCACACCTATAGAACAAAGAATTCCCAGCTCCTTCTCTACTTGTTCACGGAATTTATATGCTACGTCAACACTAGAACCAAAAAGTTTCTCCGTACCCTTAGTATCAATAAACAATTCATCAATTGAAAACGGTTCAACCAGTGGTGAGAATTGTAAGGCTATCTCAGTAATCTCAATGGACTTTGCTACGTACTTTGCCATTTGTGGTCTCACAATAATAACATCTGGGCAAAGATTGACAGCTTCCCAGCAAGCCATAGGTGTTTTTATCCCATACTTTTTCGCTTCTCTACTAGCAGCAAGTGTAATTCCATGTCGCTTGTCTGGATCACCACATACTATCACGGGCTTGCCTTGCAATTCGGGATTTAACGATTGCTCTACAGAAGCAAAAAAGGAATTCATATCTGCCAATAATACCGTTTCCATTGCATAACCCCCAATAATATTAACGAAAAACACAAACCAAAAAGGAACGCTTGTTCCTTAATGATATCAAACAAACGTTCCGTCACGCAAGTACTTATACAATTATTTCTTTTTCCAATTGCTTCAATTGATAAAAATATCCCTTATTTTCTAATAATTCAATGTAATTTCCTTGCTCTATTATTGTTCCTTTATTTACGACAACAATCTCGTCCATATTTTCCAAACCAACTAGCCGATGGGTTATATATATTACAGTTTTATTATTCATTACTGGCGATAAAGCTGATAGAACTTCTTTTTCAGTTAATGCATCTAAACCAGTTGTTGGTTCATCTAACAGCAATATTGGCGCATTTTTCAGAATCATTCTCGCTATAGCTAGGCGTTGTCGCTCACCACCAGACAGCGATATCCCCTTTTCGCTAATTACTTCATCCAATTGAACATGCCCAAGAGAAACCTGATGTAAAGCTTTCAGTAATTCTTCATCAGTAGCACTTCTTTTTGCTAATAATAAATTTGCCCTTACAGTTGCGTTAAAAAAATGATTAGCTTGAGCTACAACACCAAACAATAATCTTACTTCTTCATCAGAATATTGCCTAATTTCTTTTCCTCCAAGATAAATTTGACCTTGAAATGTTGTGTAGAATTTCAATAATAAATTAAGAATGCTACTTTTACCGGAACCACTTGGTCCAATAATAGCAACCTTTTTGCCCGGCGATATTGTCAAATTGATTCCTTTAAGTGCTAGACGTTGTGCATTCGGATATGCAAATGTTACATTTCGAAATTCAATATCAATATCTGCTTGTAGCATATCTTTAGCAGTCAACATAACTTTCACACCATTATTATCAGTTACAAAGTTAGCAGATGCAATATTATCTGATACAATGTTATAAGATAAAATATTATCACAATTACTATCAGTTATATTATTATGCATATTGTCCGACACTAGCTGCTCACTATTGCTATCTGTAATTGCAAATAAGCGCTTAGCAGCTACACGACTTTCGTCTATATGCGTAGGCATTGAAGCAATAGGAATAGTTGTTTCAAATACAGTAAGAGTTGCCAGTACCAGTAATGCTAAGAATACACCATTTATCTGACCAGCTTCTACCAAAACAACTCCTAGTAGCAGCACCAGCCAAGCCGTTAGAAAAGAGCCAATGAGTGCTACACTCTCTCCAGCTGCAGCCATAATACTATTACGATTTTGCGCAATAATTAATGAATCTGATATCAGGTCAATTTCATTTACTCTATTATTTAATTGACCATTCATCTTAAGATCAACAAAACCAAACATAAATTCAGTTGTTTTATCTGAAAACTCAGCACGCTTTTGCCGTAATTGATAACCATTATTCTTTGTAAAATAGAAAATAACAATTGGTACTAATAATCCAACTAATAGCAGACCAAACATTAGAGCAACCGCAAGCTCCCATGAGAAAATCAGCAATAAATATCCAGTTGCTAAAAATACAACAATCATAACTAATGGTGGATATAGAACTCGCAAGAAAAAATACTGTAAACTGTCTACATCAGCAACAGCACGTGATAACAAATCTCCGCTCCGATAATTCATAAATAACGCTGGAGCTAATGGTTCTATTTTGTCATAGAAAAATACACGTAAACGTCCTAATATTGAGAAAGTCGCCTTATGAGAAATATATCTTTCAAGATATCTCGAGCCAGCTCTAGCGAGACCGAAGAATCGTACAGTAACAATTGTCATTGTTAACGCATGCAAAGGTGGATGCAGTGCCGCTTGAGAAATTAAATATCCGCCAGTCCCCATCAAGCCTATCGAACTAATTGCAGCAATAAAACCTAGCAACACAGCTATCAGTATTTGCTTTTTCTCTACGATCATCAGCTTTAGTAAATATAACAATTCCTTCATAGCTGATCACCTCGATATACAGAAACTAACTCTCGATATAGGTCAGATTTATCTAGCAATTCTTCATGAGCACCAGTAGCAATAACCTGACCATCAGATAACAGAACAATCACATCTGCATCAATAACTGTCTGTAAACGATGTGCTACTGTAATTACCGTTGCATTTTCACTTAGAGTATGCAAGGCCGCTTTTAACACATGTTCCGTTTCTAAATCTAGCCCCGCTGTTGGTTCATCTAACACAACAATTGAAGCCTGTTTCAAAAATGCTCTCGCAAGTGCAACACGTTGCTTTTCTCCGCCTGAAAGCCCACGACCACCTTCACCTACAATGGTGTTATATCCATCTGCAAGTTCTTCTATAAATAAATTAACCCCTGCTAGCTTAGCAGCTTGCCCAATTTCCTCAAAACTTGCTTCACTTCTACCAATTGCGATATTATCAGCAATAGTACCAGCAAACAAATAAGGCTCCTGTGATACATATGCAACATGCGATATCCAAGCATCCTGATTATATTCTGACAATGGTATGCCATTAACCATGATACGCCCATCTGAAGCAGGCAATATTCCCAGTAAAATTTTTAATAAAGTTGTTTTTCCTGAGCCGCTTTTACCAACAATAGCAACTCGTTGTCGACTTTGAATTTCAAAGTTAATGTCTCGTAAAATTGGTCTATTATCATAATATGAAAATGATACATTTTCTACATAAATCTTAGGATAATAGATTTTTTCATCAACAAATTCTGTAAAGCTCTTATCGCCCCATTTAATTTCACTTACTGGTTCATCAAGTATTTGCCATACCTGCTTTGCAGCAGCTATACTGTTCTTACCTGAATGGAAGCTACTACCTAAATTCTTTAGTGGTAAATACAGCTCAGGAGCTAATAATAAAACGAAAAATGCAGTTTTAAAGGTTAGCTGGCTATATACTAGACGTAATCCTACCTCAACAGCAATCATTGCCGTACTTATAGTGGCCAAAATTTCCAACATTAACGCCGATAGAAATGCAACCTTTAAAACTTCCATAGTCGTATCACGGAAATTGTCACTCATCTTAACAATATTTTGCCGCTGGCGCTTACTATTTCCAAAGATTTTTAGTGTTGTTAAGCCCTGCAAAATGTCTAAAAAGTGTCCAGAAAAGGTCATCAAGCTATCAAACTGCTGACGAGCTTTATTATCTGCCATATTACCAATGAGATTCATAAAAACAGGTATTAACGGCGCCGTAATCAGCATAATTAAACCTGAATAAACATTATGCATAAATACAGCAAGCAAAATCATCGGTGGAATAATTGCCGCTTGCAATAACTGGGGTAAATATTTACTATAATAAGCATCAATATTATCAATTCCATCCGTTAATACACTAATAATCTGACCAGTCTTATAACGAAATAATCGATTTGGGCTCGCTTCTGCCAATTTATAAATAAGTCTACGTCGCAAACTTACTTTAACAATACTTGCCAATCGCACACCAATCTTAGTAGTCAAAAAACTAATAATTCCTCTGCCAATAAAAACAGCCAACAATAACCAAAATAGTGCCCATAATAGCTGTAATCCTTCTCCCTGTATGAAAACCTGATCTACAATCGTTGCAATAAGATAGCCTTGACCTATAGCAAACACACCACTGACTACCGCCAAAAAAACCAGGAAGACAAAAATCCCTCCTTGAATCATCGCCTCCTGGTTTAATCGTTTATCTAACATATACTATTTTTAATATCCCGCACGCTCTGAGGATGCTTTTCCACGGAATACATAATACACATACCCCGTATAAACCAATACAATAGGCACCCCAATTAGCGCTATGATAAGCATTACTGTTAATGTAAGGTCAGTGGATGCAGCATTGTAGATTGTTAAGTTTTGTAACGGATTCTTAGATATCACAAGGTTCGGGAATAGACCAACTGCAAATGTTAGAATCTCAGTAGCGATAACTAATGAACTTGCAATAAACGCTTTCCCGTAAGCTTTTTTCTTTAAGAACAATGAAATAGCTAACAAGGAAATTAATGTAAGTAAAGGTATTACATATAATACAGGGATATTATTATAATTATCAAACATATATGATGCAAGAATGTATGTTAATATAGTTCCTAATATCCAAACAACCAATAAAGCCCAACTAAATTTCATTGCTAAGTTAGTAGCACGCTGCTGAAGCTCACCATCCGTTTTAACAGTAGCATATACGGCACCTTGGAGTAAGAATCCAACCAATCCAACTACTCCAAACAGTAATGAATATGGATTTAATAATCCAAAAAAACTACCAGAATAATTCTGCATATCATCTAAAGGAATACCAATAATTACATTACCAATAGCTACACCAAACAAAAGCGCTGGTATAAAACTTCCGACAAAAAACATTTTACCCATTAAATTCTGCATACCTTTATCGTCATACATCTTAAAATAATACTCAATTCCTACCGCACGAAAAATCAAACCAAATAGCACTAACATCATTGCTAAATAAAAACCGCTAAATACAGTAGCATATACATACGGGAATGCAGCAAATAGTGCGCCTCCACCAGTTAACAACCAAACCTCGTTACCATCCCAAACAGGACCAATAGAATTAATTAGTGTTTTCTTCTGATCGTCAGTCTTACCTAATATATAGAACAAACTGCCAATTCCTAAATCAAATCCGTCAAGAATTGCATATCCAATAATTAATATACCAATTAAAAAGAACCAAATTGTATTTAAATCCATTATAGAGTAACCCCCTTCGCAGGATCTAACGGGCTATTGATTGTAATATTAGCATCCGAATTAAACCTCTTAACCTCTTTAACCATTAGATAAATCATTAGAAATAACAAGAAAGCATATATACTCAAAAATAATATCAAAGATATAAGCACTTCAACTGCACTTACATGCGATACAGCGTCAGATGTTTTCAATATCCCATAAACTGCCCACGGCTGTCTGCCCCATTCTGCTAGAATCCAACCAAAACTATTCGCAATATAAGGGAGCGGCAATAACCATACAGCTGATTTCAGAATCAAAGTATTATCGTATAACTTTCCACGCTTTAATAATACTGCCAGCAAAATTGTCCAAGCTATAACAAACGTACCAATACCAACCATAATTCTAAATGAGAAGAAATTGCCTAAAATATTCGGTCGCTCTTCCTCAGGAATGTCTTGCAAACCAGTAACTGTAGCATTTGGATCGTTAAATGCCAATAAGCTTAACATACTAGGAATACCGATTTCGAATTTATTTGTTTCATTTTCGTAATCAGGAATCGCAAACAATAATAGTGGAGCGTTTGGCTTTGTCTCCCAGTGAGCTTCATATGCTGCTAGCTTAGCAGGCTGTGTTTCAGCTACTAAAGCTGCATGTGAATGGCCAGATACAAATTGTAAAATAGCGAAAACCATACCAAACACAATTGCGATTTTCATTGATTCTTTAGCAATATCAATATTTTTCTTTTTTAACAAATAATAGGCACTAATCGCCATTACAAAAAATGCTGCTGTTATGTATGCCCCTTCTAATACATGAGATAAACGTACAAGCGTTGATGGATTAAAAATTACCTCTGCAAAATTAGTCATCTCTGCTCGACCCATAGCATCATTAATCTTAAATCCTGCTGGTGTCTGCATCCAAGAATTTGCTGCTACAATCCAAAACGCCGACATGTTAGTTCCAAATGCCACCATCAATGCAGCAAAGAAACGCATCCCCCTTGATATCTTATCTCTACCGAAAACTAATAGTCCAATAAATGTTGATTCCAGAAAAAATGCGAATACACCTTCGGCTGCTAATGGAGCCCCAAAAATATCCCCAACATAACGAGAATAAGCTGACCAGTTTGTTCCAAATTGAAACTCCATTGTAATACCTGTTGCAACGCCCACTGCAAAGTTTATTAGAAATAATTTAGTCCAAAAGCGTGCCATTTTATCATATAAAGCGTCATTTGTTCTCCAATATTTGAATTCCATATATGCAATTAAAACAGCCATTCCTAAAGTTAAAGGTATAAATAAATAGTGTATAATTGCAGTTAAAGTAAATTGCAGTCTTGATAATAAAACTACATCTAGCCATTCCATCTTAACAAACACCTCCAATAAATTATTAATTACTTACTACAGTTTGAAAAATTAACACACTGCCCTGAACGGCTATCACCTTCTTCCCTTAGCTTGTTTTCCTGTTCAACTAGCATCTTAAAATTTGTAGCTGCCAATCTCGATGAAATATCCTGTCTAAGCGACGCTAATTCTCGATGCACAACACAGTATTTTGTAAAGTTTTTGTTACAACGGTTTGATCCTTTAAAGCATACATTGACACAGATTGGACCTTCTACCGCTTCAACAATATCTAGTAATGTTATATCTACAGGGTTTCGCACAAGTGTAAAGCCTCCGTTAACTCCACGATAAGACTTTACAATGCCGGCCTTTGTTAGTTTTCTCATAATTTTAAACAAGAATCGCTCAGGTATACATTCATGCTCGCTAATTTCTATAGCTTCTATTCTGTTTCCTTGACTCTTTTCTTCAGCTATTCTTGATAAAAATAAAACAATTCTAAATCCATAATCCGTCGCTTGGTTTAATATCATCTATCTATATCTCTCTTTCTACTATTTCATTATCCACAACCAAATTATAATATAACTATAATAAATTATGAATGTTTTCTTAAAGTGTACTGAAATGGTGTTGTTTGATTTTAATATATATTTTTCCCTATAATATGTCAATACATATTTTATATAAAAAGACGGATATCCATTTTATTTGGATATCCGTCTTTTTGAAAATTACTCGAAATTATAACCTAGGTGAAAATTATAACCCAGATGATGTACTAACATTAGAATTAAGTACACATCCACCAGCTCCATAGCCTCCTGCGAATCCGGCACCTGCCCCGAATCCACCACAACCTCCACCTCTACGAAACCCTCGTTTTTGAAAGTCACCACGATTTTCGTGCATAGCTTCCATACGTTCTTTCATAAACTCGCCTTGTTCAGCAGTAATCTGCCCTGAAGCTACATATTCATCAATCAATTGCTTACGAAGATCAAGCATTTCTTGATAAATTGCATCAGCTTTTTCTTGTTGCGGTGTAGTAGTCGCTGCGAAAGCAGCTGGTACTGCAAATGCAACTATAGCAGCAATCGTTACTATAAATAACACTATCTTCTTCATTTCTGTACACCTCCTTATTTCCTAATATTGTTATTATTATCAACTTACATTTAATATATTACATAATAATTTTGCAGATTCTATCAATAAAGGATAAATCATTACTACTTTTTAATTATATCTTTAAGTCTTATATATTCTTCCTCTGTAATCTCACCTTTAACTAAACGAATATTTAACAATTCTAATGAATCTAATTGCCGAGGTTTTTCAGATATAAAGCTTTTAATTAAAAAGAAGCCTATCACAAATAAAACAATCCAAAATATAATCATCCCTAGCATCATCCAAGGAACACCGTAAAAACCCATATGCCCATAACCCATTCCCATTCCCATTTGCTAAACCTCCTTATCCCAACGATAACCTACGCCCCAAATAGTTTTAAAATATACGTCAATCGGGAATCCAACTTTGCGAAATTTGTCTCGAATATTGCGTACATGAGAATCAATTGTCCGATCTTCTGTATCTGAATCATAGCCCCAAATATATTCCATTAATTGTTCTCTCTTATAAACTCTACGTGGATGCTTAATAAAATGATTAATCAGTTCGAATTCCTTTCTAGTCAATGGAATTTCGTTATTTTCATAACTAATTTGATAAGCATCCTCATTAACATTTAAGTTGCAAATGCTAGAATTAAGATTATCATTTGGTTCTGTTCGTAATCCTCTACGTAATACAGCCTCTATCCTAGCTAGCAATACATGCTCATCAAAAGGCTTTGTAATATAATCATCACTACCTAAGTGTAATCCTTTAACAATATCCTCATTGCTAGACCTTGCTGTAATCATTATTATTGGAATATCATATTTTTTGCGAATTTGTTCACAAACCTGAAATCCGTTACGGCCTGGCATCATAATATCAAGTAGTATTACATCAATAGGATATTGTCGCAATATATCTAGTGCAGCATCACCATGAGATGCCATATGCAGCTTAAAGCCTTTAGGCGATAGGTACAACGATAATAAGTCTCTCATCCGTTCTTCATCATCAACAATCAATACATTGACATCTTCAACCATTTATATATTTCTCCTTAACAATTTTCTTTTTTTAATTTAATAATTACAGATACACTCTGCCTATCTTGACTAATTTCAATTGTACCACCGTGCATTTCAACAATTTCCTTAGCAATAGTTAAACCTAATCCCGATCCTCCTGAAGACCTTGAACGTGATTTTTCTACACGATAGAATCGATCCCATATATATGGTAGATCTTTTTCTGGGATGCCATCGCTTTGATTTTTAATTACGATTCTAATATGCTCATATGCATCTTCTATTTTGAACAATACTTCATGGTGCGGTAGAGTGTATTTTTTGGCGTTATCTAATAAATTATAAAGAACTTGGCTAAATCTTAACGGATCAACATCAATAATTATGTCATCTTCCATTTCAAATGATACTTGTATATCATTTTGCTTAAATGACAATTCTAGTGCATCTAATGTTTGCTGTGATAATTTACGTAGATTGCATGGCTGTTTTTCTATTAATAGCTGATGTTTCTCTATCTGAGCAAGTTCAAATAGATTCTGAACTAGTAGTGACAGGCGTTCTGCTTCTTCCTGAATTATATTAAGATATTTAGTGCGCTCGTTCTCAGAAATATCCTTTCGACGAGATATATCCGCATACCCTTTTATATATGTCAATGGCGTTCTTAATTCATGAGCAATACTTGCTAAGAACTCATTCCTTTCCTTGTGCATGCGTTGTAAATTATTCGATAATATTTGGATAGAATTAGATAACTCCCCTAATTCATCATCCTTATTATAATTCAATAAGACGTTGAAATTGCCTTGGCTCAGTTTTTTGGTGGCTTGGCTCATATGCGTTAAAGGCAATACAATTAATTTCGACAAAATAAAAATAGTTATAGTAAATAGAATTACTGATAATGTACTTACCCATATAAATTGATTCCTAATTTGATCAGCTGTTTGTTGAATATCATCTATCTCTAAAAGCATAAATACAAATCCTAAACGCTTACTGTTAATTGAAATTGGCGAGCCTACTACAACATAATCGTTAGTAATTCTATATTTAGCATCTTTTTCTTCAATTGTCATCCATTCTGGACTCATCCAATTAATACTAATGATTTCTTCTTTAATTATATTTACAACTTCCTCGGTTGCATCGGATGCAGCTAATATGATTTGATTCTGATCAGTAAAGAACATAAGACTATCTGTATAGGATTCAATCGAAAGCGCTTGATTTATAGTTCTTATATTAAAGTTTTTTTCAACTGCAATTCTGTGACCTTCAGTTCGATTCACTAGTTGCATAATCTCCTCATCAATACGTTGACTATATAAGCTAGAATATAAAAAGAAAAAATTCATAGATCCAATTAATAATACAAATATAACAAATAAGATTGTCAATTTGTAAGAAATTTTAATAACGATCACCCCTAACTTAATCATATTAAAATTTTTTGCAGATTTTATCAATAATCTCTTGAATATCGTCACTATTACAACAAACAATACTTGCTAATTTTACATAACTCTAATGCATCTTATCACAAATATGAATATGAGCATAACACATTATCCGTACTTAATTTTAAAATTAAATTTTACTTATATAATAAAATAATATCTATTTTTATAACATAAATAGTTTTGATTACATAATATATCTAAAATACTTTTATAGGCGGAGATATATAATGTTAGAAAATTATTATGTATACAATTCAGCAATTGCTTACATTCATGGAGGACCATTGGCAACTAATATAAACGGATTTATGCGTTTTTCACCTGTTATCGGAGGCACTGAAGTATATATTGAAGTTTCAGGGTTACCCCAATATCAAGCTGCAACAAACAATAATAATCCTATTGGTCCACATGGATTACACATACACGAATTTGGAAATTGCGAAATAGGTGACCCAAATAACCCATTCCAAGCTGCTGGTGGACATTGGAATCCAAGAAAGCAGCCTCACGGCAATCACGCAGGTGATTTACCTGTAATTTTCTCCAATAATGGTTATGCTAGAATGAGTTTTTTTACAGATAAATTTACTGTGGATGAATTAATCGGAAAAGCAGTAATTATCCATAACTATCCTGACGATTATCGTACTCAACCAGCTGGAGATGCAGGAAAACGCTTAGCATGTGGCAGAATTGAATGGGTACAACAATATTGTTGCCATTCAAACTATTATTAATAATGAATTGCCCAATCATATTTTAAAATACGCCCTCAAATCTACAAGGGCGTATTAAGTACGTAATCTATCTATATTGTGCATATTATATTTTTAAAAGATGTGAGATATTTCATACCTAAGAAACAATATATTTTGTATACTTAACTATATAAATATTAAATATAAAAATATGTTGAAGAAAGGAAATATACATGAAAAGAAAAATTGTTCATATACATGAAGCCCTATGTAATGGTTGCGGAATTTGTGTACAAGCCTGTCACGAGTCAGCTATTCAAATGATTAATGGCAAAGCTAAGCTATTAGATGATAAATATTGTGATGGACTTGGTGATTGCTTGCCTGCATGTCCTACTGGTGCCATTGAAATAATTGAGCGCACTGCAGTTCCATACGATGAAGCCGCAGTTATTGAATTATTACATTCGCTAGGTAAGGATATCCCTCCTAGTCTCCAACAAAATGCTAGTTTAGATTCAATAGATACATCAGCATCACAATCAGTAACAAGCTTTAGTGGATGTCCCGGAATGCAAGCTAAAAAACTTACAAATAATAATATAAATTCTAACTTTATGAATGATAATTCTAGTAGGCCTTCTCAATTACGACAATGGCCTATTCAATTACATTTAATTAATCCTTCTGCTGATTATTTAGTAGATGCACATATATTGATAGCTGCTGACTGTACTGCATTTTCATATGGCGATTTTCACAAAGATTTTATGAATGGCAAAGTGACAATAATTGGTTGCCCTAAGTTAGATGATAATCAATTTTATGCTCAAAAGCTTACACATATATTTACTAATAACAGCATAAATAGCATTACAGTTGCAAGAATGGAGGTACCGTGTTGCGGTGGTATTGTCGCAGCAGTTAAACAAGCACTATCGAAATCAGAAAAAGCAATCCCTTATAATGAAGTGGTTATAAGCGTTGATGGTAAACTAGTTTAGAACTATTACGTATAAGAATTTGCATAATTATCACAAATAATAAATTGCAAAATAAAAGGGTTATTCTCAATCATACGAGTGTAACCCTTTCTTAAATATCTTCGCTCTATAATAAATGGGTTCTATAATATATAATAAATAATAAATGTTAGGATCGTATCATCCCAACATTTTACAAAGAGCCAACAAAAAACACGACCCTTTATATAAAGGAATCGTGTCTTTATGGTGGGTCTAAATGGACTTGAACCATCGACCTCACGCTTATCAGGCGTGCGCTCTAACCAGCTGAGCTATAGACCCATATAAATTCTAGCAATCTATCAACTATATCTAGTAGTAATGATAGAGGCTAGACAAGTGTCTAACCTCTATCAATTTGGTGACCCGTAGGGGAATCGAACCCCTGTTACCGCCGTGAAAGGGCGGTGTCTTAACCGCTTGACCAACGGGCCAATATGGTTGCGGGGACAGGACTTGAACCTGTGACCTTCGGGTTATGAGCCCGACGAGCTACCAACTGCTCCACCCCGCGTCAATTCAGCGACATTTATTATTGTAACATATATATCGCTAAAATGCAACTATTTGTTTCGCCTGGCAACGTCCTACTCTCCCAGGGACCAACGTCCCAAGTACCATCGGCGCTGGAGGGCTTAACGGTCGTGTTCGAGATGGGTACGTGTGTGTCCCCTCCGCCGTCATCACCAGACTTTACAACTACAAAACCAATTATCTTCTAGACATCTTTCTGAGCGCTCTTTACCTTTTTTGGTTAAGCCCTCGACCTATTAGTATCTGTCCGCTAAACATATCACTATGCTTACACTCCAGACCTATCTACCTTGTCATCTTCAAGGGGTCTTACTAGCTTATGCTATGGGAAATCTTATCTCGAGGGGGGCTTTGCGCTTAGATGCTTTCAGCGCTTATCCCTTCCAAACTTGGCTACCCAGCTATGCTCCTGGCGGAACAACTGGTACACCAGCGGTTTGTCCATCCC
>Ga0265293_10008378_pt1 | contig 15354 bp, 16 predicted proteins | sample Munlanlewell138R_FD_192505 | JGI IMG/M metagenome (GOLD analysis project Ga0265293, IMG submission 192505) | Leachate microbial communities from a municipal landfill in Southern Ontario, Canada - Leachate well 138R | ecosystem: Engineered > Solid waste > Landfill > Unclassified | place: Canada...
TATGAAGGCCCTGGCCATCAGCGCTCTCAGAAGCTTGCAAAAGCAGCCCGCCAAAATCCGGGCCTTCTTCTCACACCCAGAATCTCGATATGTCATTGAGTGACTTTACTTTCGAGAAGGTTAGTAGTTAAACCGGTGGTAATCATTACCAGTGCGTTCGAAGAAGGCGTTTAGCGCCAGAACATGTGCTTCGGGGCTGCGGACGAAATGTGCGCGGCCACCGGTCTCTTTGTCGATCGACAGATCAACAATGCGGAAGTGCCCCGGCTTGATCTGTTCACCCATAAGGACGCCGCCGATTTCGCGTCGGCCAGCGCTCCGAAGCGCATTATGTAACACGCTTCTGACGTTTTGAGCGATCTCAATCTGCATTGGCCCTTCCCGGGAATAGATCGGCCAGTAACTGCTTGAGCGCATCGGCGTCGTTGGCCTCAGATTCGGTGCCCCATGCGTCGCTCTCACGGAGATCAATAGGGTGCACGTCGAAAGGTGCGGTGAAGAGCCACTTCTCGGTTAGGCCAATGGCATAGGCCGAATAGGGGAAGATCGTCGCTTCTGGACGTGCGAGCAGGTCGATGGCGAAGCGCGACAAATGCGCGGCGACAACGGAGACATCTGCATCGTCCGCAATGAGAGGCGTTCCCGAGCCGTTCGTCTCGGCATACGGCTGTAATGAGCCGTCGTCAGGCCACTCCACGCCTTGATCCGCATACCATTCCTCGATGCGCCGTCGCGCGGTGAGCGGGGTGGGGTCGATCTTGGGTCTGAGACGGACGACAATGCCGCCAGCACCTCCGCCGAAAACTTGCGCCCAGCACATTGGCTTTTCTGCCCGACGAGCGATTGCTGCGCACAGGTTGAATACAGTCGCATCGGCGGTTGCGTCGATGATTAGGTCGCAATCGTTGATATCGCTCATCGTCACGGACAGCGTCCCACCGCTCTCCTGGCCGCCCAGGACGGTGGTTCGAGTGGTCACGATGCAGTCTGCGCTGATTTCATTAAGTCTGGCAGCAAGCGCCGGAGCCTTGTGCATCCCGACGGCGCGCCAGTCCAGTTCGTTGCGGACTAAGTTGCCCGACATGAGCAGGTCGCCGTCAACTAGTACAAAGTTGTTGACCCCGGAGCGGGCCAGTTGAACGGCGACTTTCGATCCAACCGACCCGCAGCCGACCACCGCAACCTTCGCTTCCTTGAGGCGTCCGTATTCGGGGTCAAGGCGCACTCCATCGAGTTCGACGAACACCGTTTCATAGTTGATTAACAATGGGGATCCGTCCTTCCCGAGCACCATAGGAACGTGCAGATCCATACCGTCGAAGACGATCACGCCTACCAAGGCAGAGGTATCCGACAGCTCTGTGGCGAGAGCCCCGAACCCATGGGCCTCAAGTAGTAACTTAAGTTCGTCGAAGGTCGTGCACTTTTTCAATGTTCCTTCGGGCAAGCGTACGATCACCGCCCGTAGCGTGTAGGCACCGTAGCCCCGTTTTCTCTGCTCGGTCCAGATGGGATCGTCCGCTGGGCCGATGTGCGATAGTTGCGCAGCGTAGAAGCTGGCGAAGTGGTGCTCCTGAATTTCCGCTTCGACAGTCTGGCCTACCTCGACCAGAGACATGCCTGCCCAGACCTCGCGTGAATAGAGAAACCTTAATTTGGCACCCCGTGACCGTTGTGCCGGGAGCGTGCGATGATCGGAGGGAGCCGCCTCCCCCGTTTCTTGCTCGGAGGAAAGCAACCGGTGGGCGCTCTCAATCATCATTGCACCCGTCACGTCGGGCGTCCAGTTATCAGGACGATATTCGAGGCATAGCTCACCGGCAGCACCGTATTGGTGGCCGGATAGGCGAACCTCATCGCGAGGAAGGATGGAGGGTGTTGCGTCTGGGAAAAAGTCGGGGTAGAGAAGTGTCAACGGGATAGTCCGTTCGCCGATCTCAAGATCGAAATCGGCGGCGATCTGCAGATCTGCCGCTAATCGCCACATGACGTTAACGAGCCATGAGTTGCGATCGGCTAAGTTGGCGATCGCATTACGCTCCGCTTGGGCGCGGGTAGGTAGATCCGCCCACCAGATCATGCGAAACCCTTGGGTGATGTCGGTTCACGGCGGGTGTTTGGAAATGCGGGTGCATTTGATGTGGCGATGCCTGCCACAGGGACGATTGTCGCCGGCCGTAGCATGCTGCCGGGTGGTGGCCCCAGACGCTCGGCGGCTCTGTTCGCAACGGTTCCCATGCGAGGCTGGACGCTTTCGACGAGACGCCGACGTTCTACTTGCCGACCAAGCTCGCTGAAGTCATAGCGAGCCTGGCCGAGCCAGTCATAGAAGGCCTGTGCTCGTTCAGGATGTTCGGGCCACTTGTCGGCGAAGTTCTCGAGCGGATCCGAGGGGTTGCGGATAATATGGCGATGCCCATCGATCTCGATGAATTGGTCCATACGGGACAAGATCGAGTAGAGAGCATCCGCGATTTTTTCTTCGCCGTTGTAGGAGTGGGCAGCAAGGGTGGTGATGATGATCGAGATCGGGCGCTCGTCATATCGGTCTTCAAACATGCCATCGCGATGTCGCTTCAGGATCATGATGGCTGACTGAAGCGGCGTGCGGATCCGATGAATAGGGATATCCTCGACGCTGGCTTTGATTGACTCAGCGAGGGTGCGCCGACGCCGCTCGAAGACCTCGCCCATCCGCTGCGTGAACCATTCGGCGTATCCCTTCGGGTTTGAACGCTGCCAGTCACTCGAGATGTGTTCATAGAGCGGCGACCGGATGTCAGTGATAGCGATCGCTGTGTTTGACCATCGTAAGTCGTAGCCGTGCGCTTCGAGCATCAGGCGCTGTCGGGCTTCATTAGGAACGGCTGGCACGATGTCCATATGGAACTGAGCTCCGTCTGCGTATGAGAGTACCCAACAGCGACGTCCTTCTTGCACGGGTTTTACCATGTTCTGAGACCGGTGATACGCCTTGATTTCGTTGCCAACGAGCGTTTTCAACTGTTTCTGGGACAGGTCGCCGGTGCCCAAGTTCTCGAGAACGCAGACGGAGTCGACGTCGTATTCTTCCTCGTCGCTCAGTGGACGGATTGCCGTACCTAAACGAAAGGATCCTTGTACATAGATTTGCGGGCTATAGGCGAGAACACTGGACTCGGGGCGATGTAGCCATGCTCCGAGCGAAGTGTAGCTGCGGCTGGCTTGGTCATAACGCGTATCACTGATTGCAAGTTCGTCGGCAAGTGCGGCAAGGTAATCTTCAGCGACTCTAGTCAGCATGGTGAGTTGTCCTTTAACTGATATTTAATTGAATGTATCAAAAATAAACAGAGTGGTGGTGTTGCTTTTGAAATTCATCACCTAATCAAACCATAGCGTCTCTGCTTTCCCAGACCGCGCTGTTCCAGGTTTCGCTAGCCGCTCATCCTTGACAGGACTGGCATTCGCCAGCCTTTCACATCCCTGACGCCTACGGCCCGGCTTCCCCGCTTCGGGCCTGCGCGCTGGCGCTTGCGTGCGGCCAGCACCAGATAACGGCCGTTGCCTGCCTAGCCATCTTTCCTGACCTCATCACCTTGTCCGCGACTGTAGCCCGTGGCCGCGTGCCGTCAAGGCGCGCCAGGCCGTGTCCTCGGCTTCGCCTGCGGGCCGCACCAACCTGTCGCTTTTCTCCTTGACGGCCCACGTCCGTGGGCTCCTGACCATCGCGGGCGATGAACTCAGGAAAGACGGTGGCAACGAGGCCAACCGGGTTCTTCGTGCCAACCGCACAACAAAAGCTCAAAGACTTGGGCTTCCGAATCTTGAAATCCGGTGTGCGGTTTGAACAGCAAACCCTTTTTGTCAGGAGAAAGACCCATGCTTGCATCCCGTTTCGCTTCCCGTTCCCCGGTACTTCGCAGCGACTATCCGCTGTCCGATGACCAGATCAGGGCCGTGGTGCCGTCCATCTATGCCGATGCGCCACACCAAAGCCGTTCAGAACGCTATAGCTACATCCCCACGGCTGCTGTACTGACGGAACTACGGAAAGAGGGTTTCCAGCCCTTCATGGTGACGCAGACCCGCGTACGCAACGAAGACCGCCGCGATCACACCAAACACATGATTCGCTTGCGCCATGCCAATCAGGTGAATGACAGCATCGCCAACGAAATTATCCTGCTGAACTCGCACGATGGCACGAGTAGTTATCAGATGCTGGCGGGCGCGTTCCGCTTTGTTTGCTCCAATGGCCTGGTATGCGGCGACACCGTAGCTGATGTACGCATTCCGCATAAAGGCGATGTGACCGGGCAAGTCATCGAAGGCGCTTATGAGGTATTGAGCGGCTTTGAGCGGGCGCAGGAATCCCGCGAAGCCATGCAGGCCATCACCTTGGACGATGGCGAAGCCCAAATATTCGCCCGCGCCGCGCTGGCCTTGAAGTACGACGACCCCGACAAGCCCGCGCCCATCACCCAGAGCCAGATTCTGATGCCGCGCCGGTATGACGACCGCCGCCCCGATCTGTGGATGACGTTTAACCGCGCCCAGGAAAACCTGACCAAAGGCGGTTTGCGTGGCCGCAGCGCCAACGGACGCCGCCAAAGCACCCGCCCGGTGCAGGGTATTGATTCCGATATTCGCCTGAACCGCGCCCTGTGGTTGCTGGCCGAGGGTATGCGCCAGTTGAAAGCCTGATTTCCGACCCGGAAGGGGCGCAGCCCCTCCATTTATTCCCTTGTTTTCTGCTGTTTCCCTTTTTGAACCGATAGGAGCTACACCATGAACGCCATTACCCATACCGAAGCCCAAGCCCTGCAAACCGTCACCCCGGTACAGCCTTCGCAAAGCATGCTGCTGGTGCCGCTGTCGCAGCTTCGCGCATCAAAGCGCAACGTGCGCAAGACCGCAAGCCAATCCATCGACGCGCTGGCGGCCAGCATCGAGCGTGTCGGCCTGCTGCAAAACCTGACCGTAATTGCCGCCGCCAATGGCGAGCATTACGAAGTCGTGGCCGGTGGGCGCAGGCTGGCCGCGTTAAAGCTGCTGGCAAAAAAACGCCGTTTGTCCAAGGATTGGGAGGTGCCTTGCCTGCTGGTGTTGGAAGCCAGCGCCCGCACCGTGAGTCTGACCGAGAACGTGCAGCGTGAAGCCATGCACCCCGCAGATCAGTTTGAAGCCTTCGCCGCGCTGGTGGCCGAAGGCCGACCCATCGAGGATATTGCCGCCGATTTTGCCGCCACGCCGCTGGTGGTGCAGCGCCGGCTGAAACTCGCCAATGTGTCGCCCCGGCTGATGGCAGACTACCGCGCCGATGCCGTGAACCTTGACCAGTTGATGGCGCTTGCCATTACGGACGACCACGCCGCGCAGGACGCCGCGTTTTACGATGCTCCGGAGTGGCAGCGCAGCCCCCACGCCTTGCGTGAGCGTTTGACCGAGCGGGAAATTGATGCGCAGCATCCGCTGGTGCGTTTCGTGGGGCTGGCCGCCTACGAAGCCGCAGGCGGCGGCATCCGCCGTGATCTGTTCGCGCACGATGAGTCCGGCGTGTATGTGACTGATACCGTGCTACTCGAAACGCTGGTGCGCGAAAAACTGGACGGCCACGCGGCGAAAGTTAAGGCCGAGGGGTGGGCATGGGTGGATGCCACACCCGCCGCCACCTATGCTGACCTGCAAGCCTTCCAGCAGGCACCAAGGGAGCCGCGCCGCGCCACCAAGCGCGAAAGCGACCGCATGGAAAAGCTGGAAACCAAAATGCAGGCCATCGGTGACGCGCTGGATGCGGCGCTGGACGACGAGGACGAGGACAAGGCCGACGCCTTGCAGGAAGAAGGCGACCGCGTGGGCGAACAGTTGCAGGCGCTGGAAGATCGCTTGCTGGACTACAGCCCGAACGTCAAAGCCGCCGCTGGTGCCATTGTCACGCTTGACCGGCAAGGTGAGATTGTCGTGCACCGCGGCCTGATGCGCGAAGCCGAAGCGAAGGCATTACGCACCTTGGAACGCTTGCGCCAAGGGCTCCAAGGTGAAGACGACGCGAACGGCAACGACGAGGATGACGAGCAGCCCAAGGCCGCTTCCATGTCCGACCGGCTGGCGCAACGCTTAAGCGCCCACCGTACCGCCGCGTTGCAGATCGAAGTCGCCCGCCATCCGCAGGCGGCACTGGCCGCTACCGTGCATGGCATGGCGCTGGCTGTCTTGCAGCGTGACCGCTACCATCGCGATGGCTTGCCGCTGGAAATACGTCTGACCGTGCAAGACCGATTGGAAAGTATGGCTTCGGACTTGCCGGAATCGCCCGCCGCCGTGACGCTGGCCGAGTTGCAACGGGTCGCGGGTGAGGACTTGCCGCAGAACAGCGCTGAACTGTTCGCCGCCTTGCTGGCAAAGCCGCAGGATGAGCTGGTGCGGCTGCTGGCGGCATGCGTGGCGGCGACTGTGGATGTGGTGACGCCCCGCGCCACGCAACACCAACCCGGCGCGGAACTGGCGCAGGCCGTGGGGCTGGATATGGCCGCATGGTGGCAGCCGACTGCCGAAGGCTATTTCAAGCATGTGTCCAAAGCTGTGATTCTGGACGCCGTGGGCGAGTTTGCGCCCGATCACGTTACCCGGCTGGCGAAGCTGAAAAAAGCCGATATTGCCAGCGAAGCCGAACGACTGGTGGCCGGTACGGGGTGGATGCCCGCTATTTTCCGGGTGTCAGACTCGCAGCACGTGACGACAGACGAAGACGATGTACCCATCGAGGATGCCGACATGCCTAACGAACCGGTTGATACCGTGACCGCATAACCTTGATGCTAGGCCAGCGCCCCGGTTTCAGCCGGGGCGCTGACGGTTTAAGGAGGTCTTTTGCACCGTCCCCAATGCCATTCCGTCGTTGGGGACGGTGTTCAAAATCCGGGCGCTGCATCGCCGCGCCCGGTGCCAACAGCCAGTGTCAAATTAGCCAGTCGCCTGAAAGGCAAGCGGCGGCGACCGGAGCATGTCACACAAGCGCGCCTGGGGTTGGGTGACCATCGTTACGTTGGACAAATACCAGCCTATCCAGGCGCAAGGCACGGGATGACAAGGGCTGTCATAACGTCTTCATTGCTTATGTACAGGCTTGCACACAGAATCTGTGGATAAATCCGTGCGTGTCGGCGCATGCGCCGCCGGGCTGTCGGGCTGCGCCCCGTGCCGGTCTTGCCGTCACGGCCATTCGGCTTCCATCCCTCACGCCTTCGCACCAGGGGCGCTGCGCACATTCGTTTGCATGTTGCACGATGCGCCACGATTAAAGTCTGGCTGCATTTCACGCAGAGGATTCCAAGACAAAACCAAGTGACACGGTGGGGCGGTTTTGCTTCCGGTCATTGTGTCATGCCGTTCTCGGTTTCAAGGGCGGCGCGCCGCCTTGGGTGGCGCTTGCGGCCGCTGACCGTCTTCGACCCTGGAAACCTGCGCTGCGCCATGCCTTCGGGTTCCGGGCAATCCCGCCCTGAACACTGGAGAGCATCATGAACAACCACATCGCTGCGCTGAGCTATGACAACATGAACGAGACATGCATACTGTATGTACGCAGTCCCAGCGGCCGCTACAAGCTGGCTAGCGACGAGCAGATTCTGGCGGCTGGCCGAACGGCTGCGGAAAGTCTGATTTCCCAATCTTCGCCGGTTGATCAGGCGACCAAGGTGAAGCCGTTTTTTCAGGCCAAGCTGGCCGGGCTGGGGCACGAATGCGCCGCCTTCCTTTATCTGGACTCACGTTTCAAGCCGATTCGCTATATTGAGCAGGGATCGGGCACGTTGAGCCAGGCGAGCGTCTATCCCCGCGAGATCGTGAAAACGGCGCTGCGTCTGAACGCTGCCGCGCTCATCATGGCGCATAACCATCCGTCTGGGTTAGCCGAGCCAAGCACGGCTGACCTGAACCTGACCAAGCATCTGAAAAACGCGCTGGCGCTGATAGACGTACGGCTTCTCGATCATGTCATCGTGACGGCGGCAAGCACGACTTCACTGGCAGAGCGGGGGCAGCTGTAAAGCTCCAAAAATAATGCAGGGCGTTTCGCCCTGCATTGTTGTCAGATAGGCAGAGTCTGTGGCGCGGACTGTGGTGTTCGTCGCAGATGTTTTGAATAGATCAATGATAAACAAGTGGGCGTGTCCCTGCGCTTGTGGGCTCCGGGCCGGGCGGTCGTGCTTCGCATCAAGCCGCCTGCGGCGTCTTCTCCTTTGGGGCTTCTATCCCTTACGCCTTCGCGACTGTAGGCGCTGCGCGTCGCTTGCCAAACAGCGCCCCGCCAAAGGTGGCACGGGTCATGTTACGCCTGAGTTTGCTCGCGCAGGTTGCACGCAAGCGCGCGGTCCTCAATGCTGACAGCTCATTGTCTGGACATCACGAGAGGCGGTTCACCGACACGCCGCCCAGCCTGGCTTATGGAGTTTTCACACCGCGCTTTCAAAGACAGCGCTGCAGGGTGCAGCGGGGACGTTTTCGCCCAACATCGGCAGCCTGACTCTTGCCCATGTCATGGCACCTGCCGGTCGAGCTGTCATGCGGAGAAGCCGAGTCTGCCATTTTTCCTTGCAGGACGGTCGGCCGGTACGTCCTTGTCTCGTCGTGAATCCTGGCGGGGGACGGCATGCCTTGGGCTGATTGGCCGCAACCGTCCAGCACAAACAATTTCCCCGCCGCATGTCGCGGCTTCCTCGCGAGACAAATTGTTTGTGCTTCCCGGTCCTCCACGCTGTTACGGCCGCTGGCGCGATGCGGCCAGCCCACCCCCGCCGATCGGATCACAACAAGGACGCACTGGCGCGACCTTGAATTTCTGAAAGGAGCATTACCATGGCTAACATCGGAACCTTCACCGCAGACAAAAACGGCTACATCGGCACCCTGCGCACCCTGACGCTCAACGTCAAGGTCAAGCTGGTGCCCAACGACAAGGGCGAAAACGACAAAGCCCCCGACTTCCGCCTGCAGGCCGCGGGTAACGACTTCGGCGCGGCCTGGAAGAAAACCAGCGAGGCTGGGCGAGACTACCTGTCTGTGACCCTGGATGACCCCTCGTTCCCGGCCACGGTCTATGCCCGTCTGATCGAAAACGAGGACGGCACGCATGACTTGCTGTGGACGCGCAGCAAACCGCAAGCGGCTTAAACGATTGCGCCCCGCCTTCTGGCGGGGTGCCTGTCCACCCGACGACCTATGGCGGTGCGGTCGCTTTGGACGTTATCGTTAGATCTTGCCTTCGGCAAGCTGGGCTTCTGTCCGGCTCATGAGCACTGCCGTGCTGCATTCCAGCGCGCCGGCGATCTTAAAGATGATGCCCAAGGTGGGCGTGTGTTCGCCGCGCTCGATCTTGCCCAAGTGGGAGCGTTCAATGTTGGCGAGATTTGCCAACATTTCCTGGGCGATGCCGCGCTCCGTGCGTAAGGCTCGCACCGCCGTACCGAAGGCTTGCGCCAATTCGGCATCGTAGGTGGTGGCGCCGAGAGGTCGGCCGCGCTGGATGGGACGCTTGTACATAGACAGAAGCGTCGTTCAGAGGCACAATTAAAACCACGTTATCTTTAACTCATTTATCAGAATTTATTCTTTTTATTGTGCAATGACAGAAATCCGTAAAATCGGATTTCTGTAAAAGCGACAACTCATAATCGTTTTTAATGGCTGGCGTGCAAACGGCATTACGATTACACGCTTCTACGGATTCAAGGCAATCCGCTTTCGGGTCTTCGCACAAAGACAGATCGACGGTTTTACGTTTTGGCAGAGCACACGTGAATCATCCACTCATCACCGACGAAGAACACGCGCAATTGATTGCTCATGGGCAAGCGCGCGCGGCAGGACAGAGCATCGACCCGCTGCCTGTTGTGCGGATCTTCACTCCGGACGCTCATGCAACCTGGTTGCTGGTCGCACTCAACCCGGCTGATGATGACACAGCCTATGGCCTGATCGACTTGGGGATAGGCATGCCGGAGTTGGGTACCGTGCAGCTTTCCGCCTTGGCCTCTATTGTTGGCCCACGCAAGCAACCCGTGATGCGTGACCGCTATTTCCTGGCGGTACGTCCGTTATCGGAATATGTCCGTCTGGCACAGGAAAACGGTTCAATCACCGATTGATGGATGGGTCGGACTGATTGCACCTAAGCGCGCAGCCCATCCAGTCCGGGCGCATTGAGACAATTTCCGTCACATTGAAGACCGGTACGGTCTGAATCAGGAGTGTTGCAGAAAAGCGCAGCGGCTCAGACGTAAATAGTCATGATCTTTTGCGCGCCATGCAGCAAGGTGATGGGTGCTGCACGCTGATTGTTTAGCGGTGTGGGCGACGCATTCAGATCAACCGCGCAATGGTTAAGACGCAATCGGACTTGATGGTTTTAGTTTCGTTTTGTGCTATTTGTTATTAAATTTTAACGTATTGACGCCGCGTTGTGTTTGGTCGTTGTGTTTGTTTTCTATGACGCCGCCTCCACTGAGTCCAAAGAGGGGTGCGTCATGGCCGATTCGCTTACCATCAATCACTGGCATCCGCCAGCGGCGTATCTGTATATCCTGCATCTGGACGCCCCGGCGTTGGCCTGGGAGTACCTGCGCAGAAACTCCGATTACCGGTTTGACTGGCGGCGCCGTCATCGGCGCCCAGACGCGGCGCATCGTTGGGGCTTGCACTTGCTGGAAGATCCCGTGCTGGATGCCCGCGATGCGCACCCGAGCTGGCTTTCCGATCACGATGCCGTAGTGCAGCTTTACCCGGATGCCAACCCGCCACCTGATGCGTCCGCTTTCGCGTTCTGGCATGTTCCTGGCCGCAAACACCTGATTCACGATGGCAAGCGCCTGGTGCTGGTGTCGCATTGGCTGGGCTGCTCCATGCGGCTTGTAGTGGCGCCGGGCCTGGAAGATGGCATGGCCTATCTGTACGCCGTACGGGCCAGTGTCACGCCCCGCGCACGCTATCGCTTGTTCGCCGCCAAGCTGGACGCATTAGCCGCCGCCATGCAGGCCGCGCCAGCGGCGATAACCCATTCCCGGCCTACATCGACGGCACTGCTGGAACTGCACACCTTGCAGGCGCTCGACGCGACCCTGGCGGGCGCGTCTTTGCGGGAGGTGGCTGAAGGACTGTTCGGCGTGGATGCCGTCGTGGCCGACTGGCACGCCGATAGCGCCTTGCGCGCCCGCGTGCGGCGGCTGGTGCGCCGGGGCGATGCGCTGATGCGCGGTGGCTACCGCCGCATGGCGCAGCTTCCAGCGCTGCCGCTGGATTAGGGGGGACGTTTCGCATCCCTTGCAAAACGTCCCTGAGCAAGCACCCCATCTTTGTTGAGACTGTCTGCATCCGGTCGCGTTGTGTGGCCGGGCGTTCTCAACTGATGGAGGCTCCCCCTATGCGACCCGCTCCTTTACGACCTGTTGCCGTTCGCGGTGCTGCGCCTGCGCAGCCCCAACGCTATCTGACTAACGATGAAGCCGCCGACTACCTGCGCCTTTCACCACGTACGCTGGAGAAGCAGCGCGTGATCGGCGGCGGGCCGACGTTTCGTAAGTTTGGCCGGCGCGTCATGTACGCCGTGGCCGATTTGGATGCCTGGGCCGATGCACGCAGCTATGAAGCGACATCCGACCCGGAATATGCCGAGCGTCACGCAGGCGACTACCGTGATGGCCGCTGATCGTCGGCGCGCCGGTAGCCATCGCCATGTCCAGCCCCTCGCAGCCATCACGGCTGCGACCACCGCAGCAGCGCGAACAACTGGAGTTGTTCCGCGCACTGCCGGGCGAAGACATGGCGCCGCGCGACGCCCAGGACTTGATGGCCTATCCGTTCTTCTCGCTGGCGAAGTCGCGACGCACCGCACCGATCGACTTTCGCAGCGGCAACATCACCATCCGCGTGGAGGGCACACAGGAGTATGGCATCGCCACTATCTGGGATGCCGACATCCTGATCTGGGCCGCCAGCCAGATCGTGGAAGCCCGCGATGCGGGTATCCGCAGCTCACGACTGATGCGGGTGCGCCCCTACGAGATTCTGCGCTTCATCGGGCGCGGGACGGGCTTGCGCGATTACCAGCGCCTGAAGGCCGCGCTGGATCGCCTGCAATCGACCACGGTGGCGACTTCTATTCGCGAAACCACGGGGCGGCGGCTGCATCGCTTCTCATGGATAAACGAGTGGAAGGAACTGGCCGATGGCAGCGGCAAACCGCTGGGCATCGAATTGATCCTGCCCGATTGGTTCTATGCCGGCGTACTCGATGCGGCCCTGGTGCTGACCATCGACCCGGCGTACTTCAGGCTGATGGGCGGCATCGAACGTTGGCTATACCGCCTGGTGCGCAAGCACGGCGGTCGCCAGGAGTACGGCTGGCAGTTCGATTTTCAGCACTTGTATCGCAAGTCCGGCAGTGTGGCTCGGTTTTACGATTTTGCCGCCGACTTGCGTGCCCTGGTGGCGCGCCAATCGCTGCCGGGCTACGTCCTGGGCATCGAACTCTTACCAGAGGAAAAAACCGAATTGCTCACCTTCCGGCCCGTGCCGCAAACGGCACGGGGATAAGTGCGGGACAAGCTGTGGATGGACTCGTGCTATCAGGCAACAGAAGGCTCGTGCTATCAGGCAACAAATCCTCGTGCTATCAGGCAACAAAATCGGCTGACAACCCGCGCCATTGCTGGCTTTGCACGCCCCTTAACTTACCTAACTTAACTACTCTAACTTTTAATAGAGAAGCGCCATTTCAATGGACAACTTTCAAAAGCCAAAAATCCAGACTGCCTGAGAGACGAAATCAGCAGAAAAACCCACCCCGTTCGGCAAGGCAAAAACAGGCCGGTTTTCCAGATGGGAGGGCCGCGCCATGATCATTGCCTTGCTGAACCAAAAAGGCGGCGTGGGCAAGACTACGCTCGCCACCCATATCGCGGGCGAACTCGCGCTGCGCAGTCAGCAGGTGGTTCTGCTGGATGCCGACCCGCAAGGGTCATCACTGGACTGGACGCAGCGGCGAAGCCAGCAAGGGCTACCGCGGTTGTTCAGCGCGGTCGGTTTAGCCAGGGAAACCCTGCATCAGGAAGCGTCAGAATTTGCCAGGCGGGCCGATCACGTCGTCATTGATGGCCCACCCCGAATCGCCGCGTTGGCGCGCTCCGCGCTGCTGGCCGCCGATTGCGTGCTGATTCCGGTGCAACCCAGCCCCTACGATCTGTGGGCCAGCGCCGAGATGGTGGCGCTGATTCGCGAGGCCCAGGTGTTTCGGCCCCAGCTTGCTGCCGCCTTTGTCATCAATCGCCGCGTCAGCACCACGGTGATCGGGCGAGAAGCGCGCAAGGCCCTGGCTGATCAACCGCTACCGGCGCTGCGCGCCGAGGTTCGTCAACGCATCATCTTTGCTGACAGCGTGGCGGCGGGTCGGCTCGCACGCGAAACGGCACCGGAGAGCGCTGCCGCACACGAGATTACCGCATTGGTGGATGAACTAGTGCGGTGGTCGTCATGAGCAGCGCAAACGATAAACCTGTTGGCAAACGCACGGGCAAGCGCATCGCTATCGGCGTGCGTCCTCCCACGAATCCTCACGCCGAGGCCTGGATTCGCCAGGGCGATACCGCCGACCTTCAGAAAGGCGACCTCTACACGGCCCGCCTGACCATCGACATCACACCCGCCTTGCGGGCGCGCATCAAGGTCTCGGCCTTCACGCAAGGCGTGACGGTGGCCGAGCTACTGCGTGGCTTACTGGAACACACATTCCCGGAGAAACCCCAATGAATGCACAACTTACAGGGACAACGACAGCGTCATCACCTTCGTTGCACGCACTCGCAGGCCATGCCGGAAACATACCTTTGACCCGTGTGGCGCTGGCTTACGTAAACCAGCGCATCAACCTCTATCTGCGCTTTGGCCAACCGGCCCGCACACTTCAGCTTGACCGCTGGCGGCGCTGCGCGGTGTTTCTGCCCGCGTCCGTGTTTTGCCGCATCCGCTGGGAATCCAATCACTATGGAACGATCCGCTGGCAGCTCATGGTCATGCAGGCTTGCACGCCGCTGGAGGCGGTGCAGCGCATCCCCGGCGTACAGCCCGGCGCGCGTCTGCTGCTGCATGTGGAAGGCGAACAAAAGGTGCGCGCCGTGTTGGAGAAGATCGACGCTATCGAAGCGCTGGGCATTGCCGCCATTGAGGTGTCGCCCGCGTACTGGCGCACGTTGGGCAATCGGCTGGCTGCACGCCTGGCGCTGACTGACTACAGCGCCGAGCGGCATGCCGCCTGGTTGGCCGGGAGGGCATTGCAATGACAGCCGAACCTCGCTCTTGCCTGCGCGTTCGCATCGTGCTGGCCGTCCTGTCCGCCTGCGGCCTCGCCGCGCTGGCCTGGGCGTCCTTCGTGCCGCCTGCGGCGCACGTCATTTACAACCCCTCTGACAGTGTTCCGGTCGGCTGGTATCGCATCGAGCGGGCCGACTCGCTGTCACGTCCGTTGTCCGTAGGCAGCATCGTGCTGGCCCGGCTTCCGGCAGACGTGGCCGCATTCGCTGCGCAGCGCGGTTACCTGCCCGCGCACATTCCGCTGCTCAAACGGGTGGGCGCGGTCGCGCCGCAACACGTTTGCATCGTGGACGCTCAGGTACGCGTCGACGGTGTGCCGGTGGTCGCCGTACTGCCTGCCGACCGCATGGGGCGTGTCTTGCCATCCTGGCAGCCATGCCGTCCGCTGGCCGAGGGCGAACTGTTTCTGCTGAGCACGACCAATCCGGCATCGTTCGACAGCCGCTACTTTGGGCCGATTCAGACATCCGCCGTGATCGGCATCGCGCAGCCGATCTACCTGGAGACGCAACCATGATCTTGATCGACTTCCAGCCTTGCTGGCGCGTTGGCCTTCCTCTTCCATGCAGCCTATCCGTCGCGCCGCCGCTTGTCGTTGACGTGCTATCAGGCATGTCGATGGGCATGTGTTCGCCGTGTCGCCATGCGTGCAGTGCGGGCGCATTCGCGCTGCACTTCGCAAGGCATCCTCTGAGGTCTTTGCGCTGCAAGGTTTTGCACATCTGCGCGCCTGTTCATGCGCATTTCGGCGTGCAGATTGTTTACCCCCAACGTACCCAGCCAGCGGCATCGCGGGCGTTCGTCGGTGGGCTGGTTGCCAGCAGCGCAGTACCGCTGGGCCACCGATGCCAGGAGCGACAGCGAGGGGAAAAGGTGGAGGGCAAGATACTAACCTTCTCGAAAGTAAAGTCACTCAATGACATATCGAGATTCTGGGTGTGAGAAGAAGGCCCGGATTTTGGCGGGCTGCTTTTGCAAGCTTCTGAGAGCGCTGATGGCCAGGGCCTTCAT
>Ga0265293_10008379_pt1 | contig 15353 bp, 4 predicted proteins | sample Munlanlewell138R_FD_192505 | JGI IMG/M metagenome (GOLD analysis project Ga0265293, IMG submission 192505) | Leachate microbial communities from a municipal landfill in Southern Ontario, Canada - Leachate well 138R | ecosystem: Engineered > Solid waste > Landfill > Unclassified | place: Canada...
GCAAAAGAAAAAAGGTTCCCCCCGCACCCCCCTCTCTTCAATCGCGACACGGATGTCAGCGATTGGTCGCGGCTGAGGCCGCGCGCGAAGCGGCCACAGCCTGGACGGCTGTGGCACTAAAAAGAAAGCACTCTTTTAAGCACTTTTCGAATAAAATGTCATTTTACCTTCCACCTGCCTTATTTAATTAGCATTGTTAACTTGTGCTTCTCTACAAAAGTTCTCATTTTGTTTAAGACTGTATCGAATTTGTAAAATTAAATTCGTTATTTCTAGCCGTGCAAAGGTCTCTTATTGTCTGCTTTGTACAGACTCGAAGTAGTTTAATGTTAAAGTTTTGTTTTGACAATGCTAAACCCTGAAGTAGCTCAGGATGCTCTGATTAATGCATAATTAGTCATAAAAAGAGCTAATGAAAGTTAAGAGGTTCAGGTGAATCTTTAAGATAAAAGTCAATAAAATCAATACTCTACACACAAAAACGGGTTCTAAGGGCGATAGCCCCCAATTAAGCGGTAGCCGCAAATAATCAGAGTTTCCTTAGGGTGAAAAGCGTTTATTTTTTAAAAAACGAATCTGGCAAACGCTTTGCGCTCTTTTCATCACTTTTAAAGGCTATGCCTTTTCCAGACTCTAGTTGTACAAAAATGCTGATACTCGGGTCGGTGAATTTATCCACAGATTTTGGCTTAAAGTAAGCTTCGAAAATTTTGCTTTCGTTGACTTCATCGGAGTAGGCGATCCACGCGGCATCGAGCTCGGGGTAATAGACTAAGGTTGGGGGAAGACTGAGTTTGTTGGTGATAAGGTTTGGGTTGAGTGCCCAGCGAATGCAGTTTCCTGTTGGCGTTTTGGCATCTTTTTTAAAGTGCGCCAGTAGCGCTCTTTGTGCTTCACAGTCGTTGCTCTCTTCGCGCTGTAAGTTAAAACCGTCGGGGTCTGTACTTCGCAGGGTTTCGGCAAGTTTAGAAAGCGCTAAGCGTTTTGCATCATCGATATCTTTAGGTAAATCGTAGTCCCAAGTCTCGTCTTTTTTTATAAAATCTATGCGATAGTGCGTGTCGGGGGCAAGCTCTACATCGATGTAACCCATCAGTTCTTTGCAGTCTGGTGACTTCTCTTGATCGCAGCCTAACTTCGTCTCTTTTAGCTTAGCGTCTGCAATAAATTGCCGTATATCTTCCTTTCGCAGCAGTGTCGCAATGATAGCGTCTTTTGGCGATATTTCAGCGATTTTAGCAGCCGACATGGGACCTTGTGCCTCGAGTTCAAAGATTCCTGGCTTATAGCCTTCAGCCCACTTCTCGGCGTTGATACTCCGTAAAAGCTCGCGTAGTGCCGCTCCCACTTCTCCCGTCATTTGTAGATATGCGACGTTATCGATGACAACGTTCCAGGGCGCCTCGTTCTGGCAATGTGAAAAAGAGAGTAGAGTATATTGTTTCCCATCGTAGTTAAACTCAACGACGAATTCTGGACGTTTTTCGTCATGCCGGCATGAGTAATAACCGTCGGCTCCTATAAGATCTTTTTGACTGGCCTCAAAAAGCGCGTCGATGAGTTTGCTATCAATGATATCGCCGTCGCGTGTGGCGTATTGTCCATCTGGGTTGCGTTCTATCTCGTATAAGCTGTTACGCTGGGGTGCTTTGGGGTAGCGGTGTAAAATTTCAATGCGCTCCTTTTTAAGGGACTGCTGTTTAGGTTTTTGCGCTTCTATATCCTCAGTATGCACAACTTTTGCGGGGTTACAGGCGAGCATAAAAAGTGCAAAAGCGATGATTAATGGCTTGATATTCATTGAAATTCCTCAAAATTCAGCTTAAGCCTACCGTAGGCGCAATGCGAGCTTGCATTGTTTAGAAATATTAATGAGTACACGAGGAAATGTCACTTAGCTATAAAAACGAAAATGCCGAACAGGCTTTTGAAGCCCAAGAGAAGTTGACGCTAGAACAAGGTAGGGGTGTGTTTTTTCGCGTCCTACAGGCTATGCCCAGTAATTTGTGGCTTGTAGTTTATCCTATACTTGGAAGCTTTTTTAACATTTTGGCATGGGTCAGTGCTATCTATGTGCTGCTGAGCCCGCTTCAAGTTTTGCTGCAGGATTACTGGAGCGTCGATCATTTAGTTAAAAATGGAGTTTTAGCTCTACTCGCAAGTTTTAGTATTTATGTTTTGGCCACGTCGAGCAGTGCTTTTTTTGAGACTTGTTTTTGGGGTAGGGTACATGAGAGCTTCTTAGGGCTCAAAAAAGAGCGGCTGCACGTTGGACTACGACATTTCTTCCGTGTTTTGGGGCTAAAGCTATTGTTTCACTGTCTCTACATTGCGTGGGGGCTTGCTTCTGTCAGTTTGCTAATTTTGGGCTTTGGAAGCAGCATCTTTGCGACGGCAAATTTTGTGCCAAGTATTGTTTTTCTTATTTTAAACTTGTTGGTTTACGCTTTTCTGAATATTGTGCAGAACAATGCTTATGCATCGCTATTTCTTGATGACAATGACGCGGGCAACGCGCTTTTAGATGCTGTGCACAAAACTTTGCAGCAGCCATCACGTTATATTGCTGTTTTTGCGATCCTCGCGCTTATATCGGCGATCCTCAGTGTTCACGAGTTTTTTATTCAATTACTGCAGTGGAATATGGAGGCGCCTCCTAGCGAAATGCTAAGCCTTAGTACGCAAATCGTGATTGTATTTTTTGCGTTTATGCTTATGGTGCTGCGTCCACTGATGTGGCTAAGTGCAAACACGTCAAAAAGTCGAAGGAATTTACAAGAGCCGAGTGCAGAGCCAGATGCTCATGGCAGCCCAGGCGCTAGGCTAGAGCAAAAAAACGATGCAACGCAAACCACTGATAGCGCTTTACGCGAGTTACCTTACGATTTCAAACCTAATCCCGAGAATATTTTACGCCCCAGTATGCTTTTGAAGTAGATGCTTTGGGGAGAGCAGTACAAAGTTCATAGGTCTTTACGATGAAACTACAGATCGCCCAAATTAATGATAGAAAAACGACGTATATTAATGGTGAAGTTAGCGTAGATGATGCAGTAGCGTATTTCGAGTCCTACGCGGGCTACATCTGTGAGTCACCGCTGAGCTATAAGCTGGAGCTGCGTCGTAAGGCTAAGGGCATAGCGCTAGAAGCGAGTGTTTGTGCTCATTTAAGCGCAAATTGCCAAAGATGTTTGACTTTAAAGTCATTTGAGGTTAATACACAGTGCTCGCTCTTGCTCGTTTCGCAGGACTTAGCGCCCAAAAGCGAAGAGTACGGCTTGAGTGCAGACGATCTCGACACAGTATATTATGAAGGTGACGTGATCGATATAGATGCCTTGGTTCTTGAGACAGTGCTTTTAGAGCTAGATAGTCGCGTGGTATGCGACGAAGAATGTCGCGGTTTATGCTCACAATGTGGGCATAATTTGAACCTTGGTACTTGTGGTTGCAAAGGTTTTTAGTTTTCGATAACTTTATATCATAGTTGTTAGGAGTTTTTAATCATGGCTGTTCCCAAGAAACGCACAAGTCATTCACGTAGCAAAATGCGTCGTTCCATTAATGATAGGCTAACCCCAGTACAAGTCTCGTATTGTCCAGAATGTGGTGAACCCAAACTGCCGCACCACGCCTGTGTTTCGTGTGGCAAATACAAGGCACAGCAAGTCATCAAAGTAGAAGAATATACGGCAAAGTAAGTAGTACTTAGTTTTTTGTTGGACAAAAGATTAAAGTGACGTTTTGTTTATCTAGCCTTATGGCGTTTGTTTGTGTTTTTACTGGATTGATAGACAAACGCCTGTTGGCAGCGAGAATTTATAGAACGTAGCGTACAGTTGTGCCTTGCGTTAAGTCGCAAATGTCGTTAGCGGCAGATTAGCCTTGGTGTTGGCGACATCGTGTTGTTAGAAGGTGGAGCGATATTTGGGGGGGTAGCGCAAGATCGCCTTCGAGAATTCGCTTAAAAACGCACAGCGCGCAAAGGTTTGGCGAATAGCCAAAACTTTGCGCGCTGTTTTGCGTTTTTTGCGAATTAAGAAGGAAGCTTGCGCGTAGGGGGGCGTTGGCCCCCCCCCACCACACGAACAATCCTAGAGTTTAGCGAGTTCTTCTTTGGAAGGTTCATGTTTGGGATCGACCGAGAGCGCGCGGTTGAACATATCTTTGGCGCGTTTGGGGTCGTCAGTTTTAAGGCGCAGCATGCCAAGGTAGTAGAAGATTTTGATCTTGAGGTCTTTGTCCTTGATGTTCATTTGGTGGAGTAGAAGCGTTTGCATGTACTTGAGCGCTTCAGTGTAATCGTCGCGATTGTAGTAGGCTAGCCCGAGGTCAAAGATATTGGGTAGGTAGTTTCGGTCAAGGTCGTAGGCTGTTGTAAATGCCTCGAATGCTTCGTCGGCTTGGCCGGCGTTGGCTAGTAATTGACCTTTCATGTGTAGGAATGGTGCAACTTTTTTGTTTTGGCCGCTTTGTTCCAGTTGTTGGATGATGTCGTTGAGAATGGGGCTAGCTTTTTGAACGTTGTTGTCTTTGACGTAGGTGTTGAGGAGTTGTTCTGAGAGCTCAACGTTGTCTGGGTCGATTTCGAGCATGGCTTGTAGAGCTTGTGCAGCGATGGCGTAATTTTGCAGCTCATTATTAGCCAAATCAACGACTTCTTGGAGTTTTGCAAGTTTGAGCTCGTCTTGGCTCGCGTTATTAGCCTCGATTTCGAGCAAGCGGATTTGTGCTTCGACGTCGCCATCGGCCTTAGCAAATTCCATCAGCGCGTTGAGTGCTTCTGTGTTTTGTTCGTCAAATGCCAGCGCCTTTTCGTAAGATTCCTTGATTTGAATTTTGTCGTTCGAACTTAATTTGATAAGATCGGCGATTTTGCACAATATTTTGGCTTTTTCTTGTGGCAGGGGACTGGCGTTAATTTTTTGCACCAAGAGTTCAAAAGCCTTGTCGTAGTCGTTACTATCCTCGTAGATTTGCGCCAAAACCGTCAGTGCGCTGATGTTATCGGGTTGTAGCTGCAAGGCATCCTCGAGGGAAGCGATAGCGTTTTCGCGGTCATTGAGGTGCGTGGCGGCGAGTTTGGCGATACGAATATTGACGGCGATTTGCTCGTCGGTGCTGCTGGCAATAGCGCGTTGTTTTTGGAGTAGTTCCAAGAGCTCATCGTAGCGTTTTTCGGCGGTGAGTATAGCATCTAGCTCGGCTAGTGCGCCCTCGTTACTGGGTTGGAGTTGCAATGCTTGTTGCAAGAAATCAATCGCTTGATTGTTGTCATGCAGTTTGGCACCGCAGATCGCGCCGAGTTTCACGAGTATTTGCGCACGCTGGGCATTATCTGAGCTTTCGTCTAATTGTTGGATGAGTATATCGTACAAATCGTGGAATTGATCCTGAGCGACGTACAGTGCTTCCAGCTCTTCGTAGCATTCGGGCGACTTTTTGATGTATAGCGCCGATTGATATGACTCAATAGCCAATGCAGGGTTATCGAGTTTTTGCGTGGCGAGTTTTGCAATCTTCTTATGCAGTTCGATGCGTTCCTCGTCGGTTTGTACGTTCATTAATTTGCGCTGCAAGAGTTCAACGAGTTTTTCATACTCTTTAGCCTCTGCGTAAAGTTCGGCCAAGGGATCGACTGCTGCATTGTCGCTCTCGTCAATATCGACGATTTGCTCTAAAGCATGAATTCCTTTGGGTATGTTGTTGAGTGCGTTGAGCGCAACGTCTGCACATTTAAAGAGCGTCTTCTTCTTCTCAGCTGCGTCATAATTGAGTTCTGCCAAGTTCTCTAATACTTCGAGCAAGCTCTCATTATTTTGTGTTAAAGCAAACACCCTCTCGAGTTTTTGGAGTGTCTCCATATTGTTCTCGTCGAGTTGACGCGCCTGCTGTAGCAGGGTTTCGGCCGCTTCGAGATCTTGAATTTTATCGAGTAAAATGTTTGCACTTCTTAAGGACAGGGCAAGTTTCGCATAGTCCTCATCCGTGTTTTCAGCCGCATCGCGTAGTACATCCGCATACTCTGTCCAATTCTCTAGCTGCTCGCTGAGCTCGTCTAGTTTTTGCAGACTAAGGTTATCGGAAGGATCGATGTGGAGCGCCTTTGCGTAGTTTTGGAAGGCTTTCGCTGGCTCGTCAAGTTTCTCTAAGGCGAGTTCTGCCGAGCGTCTGTGCAAGCTGAGTCTATCGCTTGGGTCTTGTACAACCGTAAGTTTGGCTTGGTAGAGCTCGTAGAGCTTATCGTGTAGGGCGTTATTGACGTAGTACGAATCTAAGGTTTCAGCCGCTTCTAAGATAAGCTCAGGCTTTCCGAGTAAGCTTTCCACGGATTTGATGGCGTTTTCGTTATCTGGCTCATCCCAAAGGATTTGTTTGAACAGATCCAGCGCTTCGTGTGCTTTATCGAAGTTCTCTGCGTTGAGTTTTCCAAGTACCAGCCTAAGATCGTTAAGGGGTTGTGCGCCGCTATCGATACGTTTTTGTAGTATTTCGGCGAGTTTTTCAATATTACCTTGCTGTGCATAGAGTTGGTGTAGCTTCTCTAGCGCTTCAGCTTGGAAGTCATCAATTTGGATAACGCTTTCGTACTTCCTTATCGCTGCCGCTTGATCATGTAGCTCATCATCGGTGTAGCGTGCGGAGAGCAGACTTAATCTTACTCTTACATCAGGATCTGTACTATTTTCTACAACGTCGTCGAGCAAGTTTACAAGGTCAGCGAAATCCCCACTTCTGGCGGCAATGCGCTGCAGTGGCAAGAGCACATCGTCATCGGGTTGGGATTGTTTTAGGGCGCTCGCGTAGAGGTCAAAGGCTTGAACATCGTCGTTGAGTTTTTTCTCTGCGATGTTGGCAGCGTTAAGGTATCGCTCGCGTTTCTCGAAGGGATCGTCGCTAACGCTGATCATGCGATCGTAGAGTGCTACAAGATCCGCATGTGACGCAGATTCCTCGAAGATGGGAACCAAAATATTGGCGACATCCATGACGTAGTCGTCTTTGGCGAGGATCTTACGTAGGCCAGTAATAGCGTCATCGCAGCCCGCATTTCGTTCAAGGACGCTACCCAAAACCGAGATCGCTCTATTTTGGTCATCGATTTTGTCGCTCAACAAGCTCGCCATCTTAAGTTCAAGGCGCTCTTGATCCTCTTGCTCGTCGTTACTTGAAGCGATATCGATTTGCGTGCCTATAAGCTCAAGGAGCTCGTGGTATTGCTCGGTTTCTTCGTACAACTCTCCTAGCGCTACAAGTGATGGGAGATGCAAAGGATCTTCGGTCAACGCGGTGGAGTAGCACTCAATGGCGTCGACGGTAGATTCCATTTTATCGCGTTGAAGCTCTGCCATGCTTGTGTAGAGCTCAATGCGATCGGAGGAGATGGTGGAGGCGTCGACTTTTTGCTGATAAATTTTGAGCAGTTCATCCCAGTTCTCGCTGTTTTGGTAGAGGCGTATAAGTGCATCTAGCGCAAGCGGATCCTCGGGATCGAGTTCGAGAACGGATTGGTAGGCGTTGATGGCTTCCATCTCGTTTTCGAGTTCGTGCTCTTGGATATCGGCAATTCTGTAGTAAATATCTTTTTGATCGATAAGCTGGCTTACGATTTCGGTCTTAGACGTCAATATGCGAACTAAGTTCGGATATTCCTTTGCATTTGAGTAGATCTTCTCTAGCGCATGGATAGTATCATGATGTAGGGGATCATGCTTGAGTATTTCTTCGTAAGCTTCTGCAGCTTTTTCGTGTTGCGCCAAGTTTTCTTCGTACACTTGCGCTAAACGCTCATAGAGCAGGATATTCTCAAGTTCGTCTTCAGAGTTTGCGATGCTTTGGCTATAGGCCTCAGCCAAATCGTGGTAGAGATCAAGTTCCTTGGCCAAGCTCTCCATCTTTTCTTTAGGTAGGGCGCTACTTGGCGTTTGTACGAATGCTTTTGCATAAATTTTGAAAGCCTTCTCTTTACGCGTGTCGTTCTCTTCGTAGAGTTTTGCTTGTCTCATCATGATTTCCATACGCGTGTATGGGTCATCGGAGTTCGCAATAACGACGTCAAGAATTTTTGCGAGTTTACCCCACTCATCATCTTTGTAGAGTGGTTCTAAGAGTTGAGCGATACTGAGTCTGTTTTCAGCGTTTTCTTCATCGTCGGGCATATCGCGAAGCATCGACTCTAGCGCGCGTTTTGTTGCCGCAGTTTCAGGGTTTAGCTCAAGAGCGCTGCGATAGGCATCAATCGCTTCTGGCATTTTGTGTAGTTCTTTCTCTAGAACAACGCCCATGCGGTGGTAGAGATCAACTTTGTAGTGCGTATCGGATGCGTAATCGAGTTGCCTTGCGTAAAGCTCAGCGAGCTCATCGTAGCGGTGAACTTTCTTGAGTATTCGTTCCAAGGCGAGTGTAGCGCGGGAATCGTCTGGTGTAAGTTCAGAGACTTGGGTGTAGGCGCTAATAGCTTCGTCGTCATTCTGGAAGATTTCTTCATTTAGCGTGGCCAAACGCAGTAAAAGCTCAATCTTCTCCTCGGGATCATGCAGTACTTCAGCTTTTCTCTTCCAGAGTTTTGCCAAGTGTTCGTAGTCTCGTTTTTGTGAGTAAGACCACTCAAGTATTTCGTAAGCCTCGAAATCCTCCGCATCCTCTTGGATACACTGCTCGCACAAGTCTCTTGCCTCTAGGTGCTCGTTGAGGCGCTCGGCTTGTAGGCGCGCTAATGCGATCACGAGCGGGCGCTTATCGGCAAAGTGCGACAGCTTGTCGCTGTTGATAGTTTTAGTGTAGAGCGCCTTCCAAGTTTCGAGTTCAAGCGTAGCCGAGGCTAAGCGTTTGATGTGATTTTGAGTTTCGATGTCGTCGGGTTGCAGTTCAAGCATTCTGCCGTAGCATTCAAGTGCCTTTACTCCATCGTAGAGGTTGAACTCCCAGATTCGTGCGATCTCTTGGAGTACAAGGATTTGAGAGAACTCGTCTTCGCTGAGCAGGTAGCGCACCTCTAGGCTATCGACAAGTTTTTGCCATTTGTTTTGTGTTCTATACAGCGGTTCCAAAACATCGGCTATGGCTATCTCTTCTTTGCCTTGCGAGAACAGCGTCTCTAGATAGGAGATAGAGTTTTCGTGCTCTGGGTACTGGCCTAGGATTGCGCTAAGCGTAGTGATAGCCTCCATTGGCTCAGCGAGCTTAGCATCTTGTAGGGTTGCTAGCTTATATCGAAGTTCTACGCGAGCACTTTCGTCCTCTGAATCTGCTATTTCGCGTAGGGTTAGATCGACAAGATCCTGCCACATTTCCTCACGATTATAAATCGTCTCAAGCGCGCGCAACGCGTCTTCCTCGCGTGGCTCAATGTCGAGTATTCTAGTGTAGCTTGCGATAGAGTCCGCAGCCTCCTCCAAGAGTTCGTCTTGGATTTGGGCGACGCGATACAGAATAGGAATTTGCTTCTCGGGGCTGGGGTCTGATTCGATCTGGCGCTCCAAGATATCAAGCAACTTCGTCCAATCTTGCCGCTTCATATAGAGTGCATCAAGGGCTTTTAGCGCCGTTTCGTTGTCGGGGCTTACCTCTAGGGTCGCAAGATAATGTGCTTCGGCTTCATCTTCGTTATCAAGGCGATCGAGGCTAAGTTGTGCAACTTTATTATTAAAAGCGACCAGTTGCTCAGGATCATAGACTGTGGGAATCAGCTCTTTGTAAACGTCGACTAGCGCCTTGGGGTCGTCGAGGAATTCGGCTAAATCGCCAAGGTGCGTGAGGTGTTCATTCGCTGGTTCGATTTTAACGATGCGCGCATAATCGTTAAATGCGGCTTCTACATCGTTAAGTCGGCTTTGATGAATATTGGCAATGCGTTTTAATAGTTCGACTTGGTTGTGCGGATCGCTCTCGAGCGACAATTGCAGTTCCAAGATCGAGGCGAGCTCTTCGTGTTGCTCTAAGGCTTCATACACGGGTTCTAGAACTTGTGAAGCTTCAAGCTGGTAGCTCTCATCTTCGAGCAGTGCGCGAAGTGCAGCTAAAGCATCTTCGTGGCTGCGATCGCGCTCTAGTATACTGCGGTAGTAGTATATAGCTTGCTCGGTGGAGCTGAGTTGCTCTTGGTTGAGCTGTCCTAAGCGATACTCCAAAGCACAGAGTTCGTGTTCGCTATCGGCGATACGCAGTTTTCTCTGTAATATCTCACTTAAGTCGATATAGCGCTCTTGAGATAGGTAGAGCTTGTCAAGGGCGTCCATGGCCTCGTCATCTTCACTGTTGATGTAGAGGATTTGGTTGTACTCTTCTATCGCCTCGTCGTATGCCTCTAGCTTCTCTTCGTAGATCTGCGCCATTTTGCGGTGCAGTTCCTTAAGTTCCTCGTTGTTTTGGGTGTGCTGGAGCATTTCGTTGTAATTATCAACTAGACCCTGCCAATTTTCACTCATAAGATACAAGGATTCCAACGCGCTTAGCGCCTCAGCGTCACCTGGCAAGTTCTCAAGTATTTCGCTGTACGCCTCGATAGCTCCCTCGGTGTTATTGAGGAATTCGCTCTCTATGGTCGCTTGCTTCCTAAGGAGTGCAAGTTTCTCATCTCCGTAAACAAGTTCAGACTTCAGTTTTAGCGTTTTGATGAGAGAGACCCAATTTTGCTCATGTCCATGCAAGCGCTCCAAAGCATCCAGTGCGTCTTTGTCCATCTCATCAATGGCAACGATCTGTTCGTAGGAGGCTATAGCCTTTTTGGCATCGTTGAGTTCGTTCTCATAAATCTTGGCCATACGACGGTTTACAAGCACCTTGTGCATCGAATCGTCGATATTGGGCAAACAACGTTCGTACAACGCAATCACGCGAGGCATTTGATCGAGCTCTTTAGCTTGCGTTTCATAGAGTTCGCGTAAATCTGCGTTGGAAATGTCGGTTTGAACGGCCGCTTCTATAGCATCAAAGCCGCCTTCTTGATCGCCAATTTCTTCGCGTAAAATTCGTGCAATTCGCGTGTTAAGCTCGACCTTTTCGAATTCATCGTCTGTATCGGCTAATTTTATACGTAAAACCTCGACAAGTTCTGCTAACAGATTCTCTGACGCATAATGATCTTCAAGCAACAGACAGAGCTCACGGCGCTGCTCCATGGCTTCATCGCTCTTGACTGGAACCAGCGAGTTGAGCAACGCATTGGCAGCATCACGTGTTGGCGTATGGCTTGGATCTTCGCGTAGTACCGTTGAGTACAGCTCAATGGCCTGGTCGTAGTTTTGCAAATACTGCTCAGATAGAGTTCCGAGCTTAAAGCGTATATTGCGGCGTTGTGAAGCGTCAGAGGTGTACATCAGCTCTTCATCGTAGAGCTTTGCTAACTCAGCCCAGCGCTCGTTGGAGGAATACAATCGCTCCAAAGCCGAATGCGCCTCGGCTTGCATCGCGTTAATTTCTAGAACAGCGTTATATTCTGCAATTGCGCCAGTGGCATCATCTAGTATGTCTTCGTAGATTTGCGCTGCTTCAAAGTGTATGCGCACTCGTTCGTCATCATCTAAATTCGTTAGATTGGATTTTTGCGACAAGAGCAGTACGAGTTTTTCGAAAGCGGAGACACCCTTGTAGTATTGCTCCAACGTTTCTATCGCTTCGTAGTCTTCGGGTTTGTCGTTAAGTAGCTGCTCCCATAGTTCGCTTGCGCGATCCACTTCGTTAAGTCTGTCTTGGACAATTTTAGCACGCAGACGCAGTACGTCGTAGCGCCACTCTTCGTTATTATCGCTGCTCGGTGTTGCGTAGTCTTGGCCGTAGAGCTTATCTAGCTCCTTCCAAGCATCCGTAAGCTCCCCGCTCTCTGCTATTTGCTCCAACTCATTCCAAACTTGGCCGTCCTCGGGAGTGATAGAGAAAATCGCACTAGCGACCTCAAATGCTTCGTCAGCTTGGCTGAGCTTATGGCGTCTAATATCGTAGAGTTCCCACAATAAGGGTAGCTTATCGGCTGCATCAAGCGAGAGCAAGCGAATCTCCAAGACTTGGCTTAGTCTTTCATACTCGGAGTCGTTGCGGTACACGGGCTCAAGGATTTCAGCGATACGTTGCCTATCATCGCCATCCTCCTCAAGAAGCTGGGCTAGTGTTGTCCGCGTATTTTCATGGCTCGGTTCGTCCATCAAAATTTCTTCATAAATACGAAGTGCATCTTCGATGTCGTTGAGCTTCTCACGTTTAATTTCGGCGAGTTCGAATTGCACGTCAACACGATTTTCGCCGCCTAATTCCTGTTCCTGTAAGAGTAGCTCGGCTAAATTCTGCCATGACTCTGTACGCTGGTAGATGCCCTTAAGCCCTTGCATCGCCTCAACAGAAAACTCATCAAGAGCGAGAACTTCTTTGTAAGACTTTGCCGCTTCCTCTGGATCATTCTGCTGAACATCCAAGATGAGCGCACGTCGCAAATGCAGCTCCTGTTCCTCGACCTTGCTTTCACTGTGTTCAAGCTGCTTGTCCAAAATGTTTAAGAGCTTTATCCACGCGCCTGCGCGTTCGTAAAGTTGCGATAAAGCATTAATCGCCTCAAAATCCTCCGAATCTATCGCTAGGCATGCCTCCCACGCTTCGATTGCCTCCTCGTCGATTTCGAGCTTGGACTGACAGGTTTTGGCCAAGCTGCGGTTTAGTGCCTGTACGGTGGGCTCATCGAGATCCTCCTGCATGCGGAGTATGTCTTTGTACACGTCAAAGAGTACGTTTGGCGCAGTATTTCTGTCTACCAAGCTCTCGAAGTGCTCGCGTATGGTAATATCACTCGGCGCTAGCGTCACAGCCTTTGCATACCAGCCTAGGGCGTTGTCAAGATCCTGCACTTCCTCTTCGTAAAGTCGCCCGATCTCTTTGGTCATGGCGATAACTTCAGTGGGCTCTGAAGTCCAAGCAATAACAACTTGTGTAACGTCTATAGCTTTCGCATACTCTCCACGGTCCGAGTAGTAGCTGAGCAGACGACGAGCCGTTTTCTCGTGGGTTGAGTCAACATCAAGTATGGACTCAAGCGCTGAGATTGCTTTGTCGACATCACAGAGCTGCTCTTCTGCAAAAGTAGCCATGTGCTCATATACTTCGATTTGTTCGTCCTCATCGTCTAGGTCAGCCGCACTGATGTCGAGTAGGTCGTATAGCGCTTCATCCTGCCCAAGCTCGCTGTAGAGCGTGATCAAAGATTCCCAATCGCGTTGTTCAGCATAAACCTCCGTCATCTGCGCGAGCGCCAAATCGCGACCCTCTTCAAGTGCCAAAACCTCTCGCCATTTAGCGAGCGCACTAGCTCTATCGTTTTTGTCCTCTAGATAGAGTCGCGCCATCTTGTCTAAGACCTCGACTCTTTGCGCATCACTCTTTGCATGGTCGTGTATACGCTGATACACGTTAAGCAGAGTGTCGCTGTCATTCTCTGCACTGTACAGTCTGAGCAAGGTATCCAACGCTTCGCTAGGATCTGCCGCTACTTCGCTCACTTTTTCCCATGACTCAATCGCTTTTTCGGTGGAGCGCAAATTCACTTCACCGACTTCGGCCTTGCGCTTTAGGAAGGCGAGTTTCTCGTGACCTTCAGCATTTTCGGCTTCTTTTTCAAGGACGTCGTAGAGATCTTCCCATGCATTGCGCTGTTCATAGATTTGGTGCAATTGCTCCAGTGCCTTTTGCTGCGTAGGATCGAGTTCAACGATTTGCACCAGCGGTTGAATAGATTTGGCGACGTTACCAAGGTTTGTGCTCCAAAGTGAAGCGATATTGTAGTAAATTTCAATAGCTTCGTCTTTATCTTGAGCTTGCTCAGCCTTCGTATTGAGGAGTTTGAGCAGATCGTTCCAACGTTTACCAGATTGGTATAGTTCTATGAGCGCATCTGTTGCTTCTGCGTTGTTTTCGTCGAGTTCTAAGATTTGGTTATAGGTCTTAATCACCATGGAGTCGAGTTTAAGATGTTTCTCATAAACTTCGACAATTTTCTTGTACGCCTCCACCTTCTCATTGATCGCAGATTCGGGCAGGGCATCAATGTCACCCTTGTAAATCTCAAGCAACGCCTGCCACTTCTGGGTTCGCTGGTACAAGCCTACCAATTCTTCGCGCGCGATTTCGACAAAACGCCCTTCTTTCATACTCTGGTTCCAAACGTTAATCGCTCTTCCCGAGTTGTTGAGATGCTCTTCGGCGATGTTCGCTACCTTACGCAGTAAACCCAATTCACGATAACTACCCGCGCTGGCATCTTTGTAACTTTGGTAGGAAGCCATTGCACGTTGCCAATCTGCGCTCTGCTCAAAGTATTCGCAGTAAAAGCGTAGCATGACTTCGTTTTTGGGGTCGCCAAGCTTCAGACGCTTAAAGCAATCCTCCGCCGCTTTCAAATCTTCAAGACGGTGTCGGTATAGTTGCGCTAAATCCTGCAAAACCGTGAGTTCTTCCGGTTTACGACGCAAGCGACGTAGTTGCTCTTGGTAACGATCCGCTAAGAGCTGTAACTCCGACTTGCCCTCGCTGAGAGTGTGCTGCGCCATTAAAGTGGCAAAATCATCGCCGTCCTCAACGGCAGCCTCCTTCGCTAAAACCAGCGCCTCATCGCGCCTATTCAAGCGGAAGTCTAAAATATCAGCAGCTCGCGCCGTTAAATAACGCTGCCAAACCTCATCGCTCTCCTTTTCTGCCAAACCCCGCAAAAACTCATACTCTAACTCATGGGCACCCACTTCGTTTAGTGCATTAACCGCATCCACCCCGTCACTAAAGCCTTTCGATAAAGCTAGCGCCTTCTTCGCAAATTCCGAAATGTCCCCCACAACATTGTCGCCTAAACCTATGCGGTAAATCGCCTCAATGCTCTCAGCCAAGGTGTTGGCCACGAGTTCCTCAGCCACTGCCGCTTTAGACGCTGGTTTTTCAGCTTTTGTAGGCTTGTCATCCTTCGTCGCTAGCTCTTCAGTTGCCGCCTCTGTCTCTTTGACCGCCTCAGTCTCTTTGACCGCCTCAGTCTCTTCGACCGCCTCTGTCTCTTCGACCGCCTCTGTCTCTTCGATCGCCTCTGTCTCTATTTTTTCAGTTGCGCCTGCAGCCTCAACTAATGCAACAGGCTTCATATCGACTAAGGTTCTGCCACCTTGCAACGGATCGTCCTCATCCTCAGTCACTTCATCCGCAGCTTGTTCTCGCTCAAGAGAATCTACCTCAGTTCGTGCCGCTTTTGCGCCCTTTTTCTTTTTCTTCTTTTTCTTCCCGCCTTCTTGGCGTTTCTCAGCCTCAGCCGCTCTTGCCTCTTCAGCCGCTCTTGCCTCTTCAGCCGCTCTTGCCTCTTCAGCCGCTCTTGCCTCTTCAGCCGCTCTTGCCTC
>Ga0265293_10008380_pt1 | contig 15347 bp, 21 predicted proteins | sample Munlanlewell138R_FD_192505 | JGI IMG/M metagenome (GOLD analysis project Ga0265293, IMG submission 192505) | Leachate microbial communities from a municipal landfill in Southern Ontario, Canada - Leachate well 138R | ecosystem: Engineered > Solid waste > Landfill > Unclassified | place: Canada...
ATAGAGGGAGTGGTCATCGGTGTGACGCCTTTCGAGTGGGATGTGAGAGTTTCCTCGAAGGAAGATCCCGGTGGCCACGCTGACGTTTACTGGCCGGGATCGTTACACCACTCTACGGGGCACTACTTTAACGCGCAGCTCACCGCGCTCTGCACGGTCGGCCAGCTCCGCGTAGCGAGTGTCGTCGGCCTCGGTGTAAGGGCCATACAGAACCGCGAACTGCTGCGGGTCGTCGACGAGCAGCGTCGTGATCCTCTCGACGGATTCCCGTTCGAGGGGGAAACCATCGTTCAGAACGTACCAACACGCGCTCACGGCCTGCTCGTGCTGCGCCGGGGTGAGGTTGGCAAACAGCTCCGGCCAGCGTTCCTCGAAGTTTGTCTCGGTGCTCATCGTCAGCTCTCCTGCGGCTCGGGATACCAGCGCACCACGGCGTTGTGCGAGTGGGCGCGATGAACGTGGTTCGAGGCGAGCCGGAGTGAGCTGGCGGCAGTGGTCAGTTCGGCGGCGGCCGCGCGGGGGCTGCCGCTGCGGTTGTCGTCCTCGCCCTCGTAATGCTTGCCGTCCTCGACGCGGCTGTGCCAGCTCGCGAGCTGTTCGCACACCTGCGCTACATGGTCGATGATCGCGCCCAGCTCTCCAAGCATCGAGTAGGAATCGCGCGGGTTCGGCACATCGCGGGTCGAGTGCGCCAGGGTGTGCAGCAGTTCCTCGGCTTCGCGGGCGACTTCAAGCTGCCGTTCTTGTTCGTTGATAGCCATAGCCGGTGTTCCTCTCGTTGCTGTCGACGGTACGGGTGACCGCCGACAAATACGGATACTTACAAGCTGACATGTCTACATGTAGACATGTCAGCTTTCGCTCTTGCCTCGCAGTTTCAGCAGTGTCTCTAGTGCCTCGATAGTGAGCGCCTGCAAGGTGGTCTGCTCGTCGACGGCGAGTTTCTTGATTGCCTTGTTCAGCGATACCGGCACGCGGGTCGAGTGCATCACCATCGGCTCGGCCAGCGCGCCGCCGGCCTTGAGGTCGTCCACCCGCGTCGGCGGGGTTTTCTTCCGTGCGCTATCGAATACGTTGCCGACGCTCATTTCACGAGTCCTTTCAGCTCCGCGAGCACGTCAGCGTAGACGCCCGCATCGGTGATCTTCTGCCCGTAGGCCATTGCGAGCGCCTGGGCCTGCGGAACTTCGGTGTCGAGTACCGGGATACCGAACGGCTCCAGCGCCTCGCGCACCTGAGCGGCGGCAACGGTGCGCTTCACCACGCGAGTCAGCAACACCACGGCGGTCGCATCAGTGAGCGCCTGCACTTCCTCGACGAGCTGCACCGTCTCGGCGTACTGCGCGAAGTCGCCGCCTGTGGGCTGCATCGGGATTACGACCAGATCGGCTGCGCGCAGCGCCGAGGTCGTCACACCGAGGTCGCCAGGCGGGGTGTCGATTACGACGTGATCGTGCGAGGCACCGAGCCACGTCTGTTTGTGGATCGTGGGTTTCGGGTGCGCGGTCACATCCCATTCCAGTGCGTTCGCCCAGTTGAGCGCGTCTCCCTGCGGGTCGGCGTCGACCACGAGCACGCTGTCGCCCGCCGTCTTGAGCGCGGCCGCCAGGTGCATCACGGTCGAGGTTTTCCCCGTGCCGCCTTTCAGGTTCACTACTGCGATCTTCATAAGGCAAGTCTACATGTAGACATGTCTACTTGTAAATGCGTTGATATTTCTAGAAATAGCAAGTCTGAATGTAGACATGTAAGCAACAGCGATATGGTGCCGTAGGATAAACAGAACGAGCCGCCCCCGTTGGCACCGGGAACGGCTCGCCGCACCGACGAGAGCCGCCGGCGCGTAACACCCCCTGAACAGACCAGGAGGCTCTAGTGAGCGTACCGAACCAAGACCCCCTGAGCTTGCCCGACTGGATGCGTCGGCAGCTCGACCATGCCACCGCCGTTGAGCACGGCGAAGCGAACGAGCGTCGCGGCATCGTGCTCGGCAACGGCTACTTCTCGCTGACACCGATGGACGAGCAACCCGCCCGTGAATGGCAGGGGCAGAACTCGTACACATCGTGGTCGATCAGCGCCGGCAAGGTACTCACTAAGCACGGTGAATGGGTCGAGGCTCCCGTGCCCTCGGGGAAACCGGCGCTGCTGATCGGTGCAGCAATCGCAACGAAGATCCGCTCGACCGTCAAGGCCGGCGGCAACCCGCTCGACGGGATCGGCCTTGAAGAGACGCAGCGCTCTCTCGCGGCCGACCTCGGCTACCCATCGACCGGCGGCCGCCAGCACCAGGAACTCACCCGCCAGGTCACCGGGTTCGCCGTCTCGACGTTCCACATGGCCGAGTGGGGGCCGGAGGACGCTGAGGGTGGCCGCCGCTACCGCCAGCAGTCGACGACACTTGCGAGCGGCGTGCAGCTCTACGTGCCCGGCTGGGGCGACGTGCTCGACGGCCTCGACTCGTACATCGTGCCCTCGCAGCTCCTCGTCGATCTGGCGCTCGATCCCAAGACCCCGCCGGCGCGCCTCGACGCGCTCGCGCGCATGTCGGGGCCGTTCCCGATGCAGGTTGCCGCGTGGCTTGAGAAAGTGCTGTTCTCGATCAAGGACGGCCCCCGGCGCGAGCGCATCTTCGAGTGGGCCGACCTCTACGACGAACTCACCCACGGCTACAAGCGCCTCGACAACTTCCGTGCCCGGTTCCGCGCCGCGCTCGACGAGGCAGCCGCCACGCGCCGGATTCACGGCGACGGCATCGAGACAAACTTCGCCATTGATCGGGTGCCCGGCCGACGCGGTGGGGGAACCGTGCTCATCATCCGGCGTAGCCCGCTGCTCAGGCTCCCGGCTGACGAGCTGTAGCAGCCTATTTCCCTACCGAGCGCCACACCCCTAGCAGTCGTCATTTCCCTACTGAACGACTCGCCCCGAACCCTGTGGATAACCAGCTCCGTGAGTCGTTCAGTAGGGAAACCGTGAGTCGTTCAGTAGGGAAATACGCGCGTCTCGATCTACTCCCGTCTGGGGTGTCGTTGTTCCCTAGTTCTCTTCTTACCTAGTTCTCTCTTTTACCTACTTACCGACGTAACTCAAGACCGCGCGCGTGCGCGAACTAGACCGTGTTGTCGGCAGGTTCTCGACGAGCTGCGCCCGTCTCGGGGCTGCCGCGGGTTTCGCAAGCGAAACCCTTGCCCTCAGAGGGATTGGTTACGCCCGTACTTCCCACGGATGGGGTGACGATACACCGTCAGGTGCAGCTCACGCTCACAACGGAACACCCCCGGAGACGCACGAGAACGGCCCTGGGAGCGACGCGAGTGCGTTGCCGGTAGTTCTTCCCAGGGCAAGAGGCTTTTGAGAGCGTCAAAGACGATCCAGCGAAGCCCCCGGCCCGAGCAGAACGTGACACATTTGTGCGCCTATTTGTGGCGCATCATGTATGCTGGTGGCATGTCTATCGCTCATGTTCTCCCCAGCCGGGAAGCTCGCACCGAGATTCCCAAAGCGCTGCGCCGGTTCCGCACCGAGGGTGCGACGGCCGATCCTGTCGTGTTCGGCTCGCACCGTCGACCCGAGGCCGTGGTGATCCCGTTCGAGCTGTACACGTCGCTGCTGCCCGCGATCGAGGAAATCGAGATCGCCCAGATCGTGCGCGAGCGCCAGGGCGAACAGGCCCGCCCGCTCAGCGAGTTCGCCGCCGAGCTGGGCCTCGACGCGGCCGACTACGAGTAAGTGGCGCGCCGCAAGCTGGCACTGACCAGCCTCCCCGGTTTCGAGCGCGACGTGTACGCGCTGCCCGATCCTCGCACCCGCAAAATGGCGCTCGACATGCTCGCGTTCATCCGCGACGGACGGGTGCAGGGCGAACCCCTCGGCCAGCACGTCAAGACCGGAGACCTCTCGGACTGCTACAAGTTCTACTTCGACCCCAACGGCGTCGGAAAGCCCCGCTACCGCCTCGTGTACCGCTACACCCCGAACGAGGTGGAAGCCGTCGCAGTCGAGGCCGTCGCCGTGGGCGAGCGCAGCGGCCTCGACGTGTACCTCACCGCCGCCGAACGACTCAAGCGACTGTCAGAAAGCGACCATGACTAGAGCCGTCACCCTCATCCGTTCGCAGGCGCTCTCCGATGCCGCCGAGTACGCCTACGCCGCCACCGCGCCGGCCGATGCGCGGCTGATCTTCCTTGCCGGCTCTTGCCCGCTCAACGAGGACGGTACGACCGCAGGAAAAAGCGACTATGCGGTGCAAGCGGCAAAGTGCATCGAGAACATGAACACCGCTCTGGCCGAGGCTGGCGCAACCATCGAGGACGTGATAAGCACCCGCGTTCTGGTCGCCTCGACTGAACAGGCCGACCTCGTAACCGCGTGGGAAGTCGTGCGCGATGCGTTCGGTTCGCACGACGTACCCAGCACACTCATGGGCGTTACCGTGCTCGGCTACGACGACCAGCTCGTTGAGATTGAAGCTGTCGCCGCAGTTCAGGACTGAGCGCGAGTCAGACCGCGTTGCGCATCCGTCGCAGTGCAAACGCCTGGCTCCCGGCGAACAGGGCAATATCGACGGCCACCGCGAGCACAGCCAGCACGACGAGTACCGCTGCGCTCGTGAGTGAGAGCGCAGCCACCGCAGCGGCCGCGAGCAGGTTGGCGATCATCACGAGCCGGAGCGCGGCACGCATTGGCAATCGGGCGAGCATCACCAGGATCAGCCCGGCCCAGAGCACCACCGCGACCCCAGCCGTCACGAGCACCCACACAGGCACCGGCAGAGCTGTCGCGATTGACGGAGCCGTGAACGCAACGCCTGCGCCGAGCACTATGCAGTAGGCCGCATCGAGCCGCAGGCTCAGCCGCCCAATCCGCTCACCGCTCCACTTGCTCATGCCCTCATCCTACGACCCGACCTCTTGCCTTACGAACCTTTGCCAGCTCCGCCGGCAAACTCACGCCCCACACTCACGCCCCACACTCACGCCCCACACTCACAATCTGCTCGCTATTATTGAAGCACGTAATCTACCAATGTTAGAGCGGGGCCGCGACCTCGGTTCGCGGCCCCGGATCGAGAGGGGATGAGCCGGTGAGCAAGGGCGGCTTCAAAGCGTTTCGCGGCTCGGCCGCGACCGCTGAGAGCTACCTGCTCGAACGCGATTCCGACCGCCTCGACGACTACTACCGCGAGGGCAAAGAGCGTTCTGTCGAGCACGGCGTCGTCGGCGTCGCCGGCACCGAAATGGGTGCGCTCACGCCCGAGCAGTTCCGGGCGTGGATGGAGCACCGCGACCCCGAAACCGACCAGGTGCGCGGCGCGTTCCGGCAGCGTACTTTCATCAACTCCGAGGGCATCGAGGAAGTCGGCGGCACGCCGCTCTACCAAGAAACCATCATCAGCGTCGACAAGACGCTGAGCCTCGCGGCCGCCGCGAACCCGAGGGTTGCGGCCGCGCTCGAACAGGCGATGAGTCGGGCCTGCACCGTGGCGGCCGAGGCCGTCGCAGAGCACGCGGTTACCCGGATCGGGCCGCGCGGTGCGCAGCGGCAAGTGAAGTTCGACCGTATCGAGTTCACGAGTGTTCAGCACACCACGAGTCGCACCGGCGACCCGCATTACCACCGGCACATGCAGATCCTCCCCGTGGGCGAAGTCGCCGGCGAATGGCGGGCGCTCGACGGGCGCACGCTGTACCGGCTCGCGGAGCGCGTGAACGCGGCCGCCGACCTCGCGCTCTCAACCGATATGGAGCTGCGACAGGTGCTCGCGGCCGAGGGGCTGAGCTGGGAGCCGGCGCAGGGCGGTGGCCGCGTCACCGAGTACGCGCCGCTCGTCAATGAGCACTCGGCCCGCCGGGATCAGGTCGCACAGAATCGTGAACAGCTTGAGCAGGCGTGGCGGATCGCACACCCAGGCCAGGAGCCGGGGCCGCGTCAGTGGCAGGCGTGGGATACGCACGCCTGGGCGCAGGAGCGGCCCACGAAGAAGCCCGACGCCGAGCTGACCCCCGAGGGGCTGGCCCGCACGGTGGGCGAGGTCACCCCGCAGAACACCGACCGCACTCTGTACGGGCAGGAAGCCTCCCAGATCGATCCCGCCGTGATCGGTGCCGGCGCGCTCGACGACCTCGGCCGGCAGCGTTCCGCGTGGTCGCTGGCCGACGTGCAGGCGGCCGTCGACCGACGCCTCGCACAGACGTACCTCATCAGCGACGTGGGCGTGGCCGAGCTGCGCGACGCCGCTATCGACACCGCCATGCAGCGCAGCGTCTCGTTCCTCGACGCCGGCGTGAACGTCGAGGGCGTCAGGCACTACACGAGCGACCAGGTGCTTGCCACAGATCAGCAGCTCACCGACGCGCTCACCGCCCGCGCTGTGGTGCCCGGCGAGGCCGGCACCGTGGCCGCGCAGCGGGAGGGGTTCACTCTCTCGGCCGAGCAGCAGACGGCGGCCGAAGCGATAGCCGGCACACACTCGCTTGTCGTGATTCAGGGCGCGGCCGGCGCGGGCAAAACCACGATGCTCGAAGCGGCCGCCGAATCGCTCAACGAGCAGGGCCGGCGGCTCGTGGTCGTCTCCCCGACCAAGCGCGGCGCGTTGGAGGCCGGCGACGTGCTCGGCGTCGACGGCGAGAGCGTCCACGCGCTGCTGTACCGCGCCGGCGCCGAGGTCGACGACGCCGGGCGCTGGCAGCTCCCCGAACGGTGGCGGTCGCAGCCGGCAGGCTGGCGACTCGACGAACACACGGTGCTCGTGGTCGATGAGGCCGGGATTCTCGACCAAGACACCGCCGCAGCGTTGCACCAGTACGTCGACGACATGCGGCTCGGGTCGCTCGTGCTCTCCGGCGATGCGGCGCAGCTCGCCGCCGTCGGCCGAGGCGGTTACCTCGCCCGCGCCTCGCAGCTCTCAGGCGTCTCCCTCGACCTCACCGACGTTCGACGGTTCCGCACCCCAGACGGCGGGATCGACGAAGCCTATGCCGAGCTGTCGCTGAGGATGCGCGACCGCGACGACCCCGGCCAGATATTCGACGAGCTGCACGAACGCGGCCTGATTCAGACCGGCACCCCCGGCGAGGTGCTCGAGCGGCTTTCCGAAACCATCGCGCTCGAGCAGCAGGCCGGCCGCAGCACCATCGCCGTCACGTCGACGAACGCGGCCGCGCAGCAGATCAACCACGCCGTGTACGAGCGTCTGGTCGACGCCGGCGTGATCGACCCCGCCACCGTGACGCACGGGCGCGACGGCGACCCCATCGCCGCAGGCGCGCAGGTAGCGACCCGCGAGAACGACCGCGAGCTCGGCGTCGCCAACCGGCAGACGTGGACGGTACGGGGCGTGAACGCTGACGGCCGGATCACCGTTGCCGACCCGACGACGGGGCATCACCGCACCCTCGACGCCGACTACGTGGCCGAGCATGTGCAGCTCGCCTACGCCGTCACCGGGCACGGTGCGCAGGGCATGACCGTCGACACCGCGCACGCGGTGCTCTCCGACGAGATGGATGCCGCCGGCGTCTACGTCGGCATGACGCGCGGCCGCGACGCGAACGTGCTGCACGTCGTCGCCGTCGACGAGCAAGATGCCCGCGAGCAGTTCGTCGAGGCGTTCACCCGCGACAGCTCAGACCGTGGCCTCGACGAAGCCCGAAAGCAAGCCGAGCGCGACATGCACGGCATCATCGCCGGCGACGCCGCGACCGTGGCCGAAGAGGTCGACCAGCTCACCCGCGAAGCTGCACACGCCGAGCAGCAGGCCGCCGTCTGGAACGATGCAGCCGGGCAGTTCGCCAGGTTGTGCGAGCAGCAGACCGCCGAGCTGCACCAGCTCGAACAGGTCGCGGAGACGACGCAGGCCACCGCGCAGCAGGCGCACACCGAAGCCCTCGCCCCGCTGCACACCGAAGCTCAGACCGCCGGGGCCGAGGTCGCTGTGCTGCGCGAGCGCGCGACGCAGGCGCAGCAGGAAGCGCGCAGCGCCGGCCGGTTCAGTCGCCGGCGTGCCGAGCGCGACGCCCAGGCTGCTACGAGCGAGTGGGAGCAGGCGCGCGGCCGCGTTGAGCAGCGCTGGGGCAGCGCCCCGTGGGGGCCGCACGAGGTCGAGAGCTGGGTCGAGCGCGTCAGCCAGCAGCGCGCCGGCCAAAACCCCCAGGTGCGCGACGCGAGCAAAGCCGCAACCGCCGCGAAGATCGAGCTGGGCACCGCGCGCGAGCGGCACCCGCTCGAAGCGTCCGGCCTCGCCCGCCGAGTATTCCGAAACGACCCCGCCGCGCATGTGATGACGGCCGAGAGCGGGGAGCGCCGTGCAACTCGGTACGCGCAAGAATGGCGCGCCCGTGCCACCGATGCACGAGCCGAGGCCGTCGAGCTACGCCAGCTTCCCACCGCTCAAGCCGCCGAACGAGTGCAGACGAAGCACCAGGCCGCAGCAGAGCACGCGGCACGCGAAAAGCAGCTCGCGCGCGAACGCGCTGAACGACTCCGGCAGCACGACCCCTACCGCCCAACTCGCCACCATCCGGGCCAATACCGAGGCGGCCCCAGCCTCGGCCGGTAACTACTTAATCCTCGGTGAGTAAGAGTTTCACCACGTCGAGGCGATCTGAGGGTTAGCCAGACTGTTCGATGATAAGCATGTCGTTGGCATCAAACTTCCAATCGTCGGCGTAGGCAACTTCCCAGTAGTAGCCGTCCGGGTCGCGGAAGTAGCCGCTGTATCCGCCCCAGAAGACCAGTTCGGGGGCCTTGGCGATGGTGCCTCCAATGCTTTCGATCTTTGCGAAGATCGCGTCGACTTCCTCTTTCGTTTTCGCGTTATAGGCGAGGGTGATGCCGTTGAAGGCTGCGGCGGGGTCTGAGGTAGTGGGCGGGCTGTCTCCACCGATGTCTGCGGCCAGTTCTTCTCTCTGGAAGAGTTCGAGTTTGGTGCCTCCGTTGTCGAAGAACACGATTTCGGGGTTCTCTTCGTTGTTGGGAGTTTCGAAGCCGAGGCCATCGCGGTAGAAAGCTCGGGAGCGGATGAGGTCAGCCACACCCAGGCAGATCAGGTTGATGCGGTTGAGTTTGGGGTTCGACGCTGAATCACTCATGTAGCCACGATACTTGAGGGCAAGGCCGCGCAGCGGGCGCGGCAGCCTGAGCGGTCTACGCAGCTGCCTCAGTCTGCTGATAGAGCGCCATTCTCGGCTTCCCATCCACTCGACGGTAAACGCTCGACATGAACGCAGTGTACGGCTCCGTCATTTCTTCCCGAGACGCTGTCGCACGGTACACCAGTACGGCGGCATCGCTACCCGCTTCGACGATCCGAACGTCTGTGATTTCGTAGGCCGCCCAAGCCGGAGAATCGTTGAGTGAAGCCGCGATTTCATCGCGAGTCATCACCCAGCCGTTGGACAGCACAAACAACGCATCGGGCATCATCAACTCGCCGTAGAACGTGCCGCCAGTGGACTCACAAAGCGACTTCCAACCGGCGTGTTCGAGGCTCAGGAGTTCGTCGAGGGTGAATGCACTCATGATTCAAGCCTACGATTCGCCGGCCTCGCCCAAGAGCTGGCGAGCCTCAGCCGATGCCGTGGCACCGTGACGCTCAGTACCGGGCTTAACGCAGATCCTCAAAACAAATGGGTGGCGCTGGGGCCGCAGCATCTCCGCCTGGTACGTCCCGAACAGCCGCGACCGCCTGCCCAAGGATTACGTCATCACCCGCACCGCCTCAGCGCTCGAAACCGCAGGCTACGCGCTGGCCCTCGAAATCGACCGCACCACCCGCAGCACCGGAGAAGTCGAAGCAGGCAAGGCCATGCGCCAGGCCAACCGCGCCGACGCGCTCGAAGCGAAGGCGCTGCGCAAGAGCGCAGACGCACACCAGGCATGGAACCGGGCAGACGCGGCCGGTAACGCGCTCCCCGAGGGTGGCGAGCCCATCAAGATCGGCCACCACTCCGAGCAGCGCCACCGCAACGCCATCGAGAAGGCACACCGCCGCATGGGGCAGGCGATCGCAGCCGACGCCGAGGCCAAGGAAACCGCACGGCGCGCCCGCGTCGCGGCCGCCACCACGAGCGCCCGCTACAAGCCCGTGACCGTCGCGAACCGCATCGAGAAAATCACCGCCGACATTCGCCGAGTCGAGCGCAGCATCTCGGCCGACGTCTACGACCGCGAAACCGGATACAAGCCCGCCACCGCAGAGCAGCAGGTCAAGCGCGCCGAGCACTACGCGCCCCAGCTCGACGAGCTGCGCGACCAGCTCGCCTACTGGCAGCAGATCCGCGCCGACCAGATCGCCACCGGCCAGGCCACAAACTACAGCCGCGAAACCGTCAAGAAAGGCGACGCCGTGAAGATCCGCGGCACCTGGTCACTCGTGCAGCGCGCCAACCCCAAGACCGTGCGCATCCAGGTTGAAGCCGGATGGGATCTGGCCTACGCCTGGGCCGAAGTGCAGGACCACCGCCCCGCAGCAGAATAGAGGCATTATCCCCAATAGAGGCATAAGGGGCCGCGCGCAGAGCGTGGCCCCAGTCGCACCCCGCCGGGGCGCGACGCGAGGGTGCGACCCCCTCGCGCTCCCCCAGCTCGAACCGACGGAGCGGCCCGAGCAAGACGCCGGCCGGCAAGCCGGCCGCAGCAGGCGCAAGCGCCCAATTTATTGCCGTTGATGCCTTCGGCACTGTAGCAACCGCTCCGCTACGCGCATCCGTCCGGGCAGCCGCTGCGCGGCCTTCCTTGACGCGCCGGCCTCGCCCGTCTCTCGCTCCGCTCGGCCGCGCAGGGCCAGCACTACTCCTGCACTCCGCTGCCGCGCTCGCTGTGGCACTACGTGCCATCAACGGCAAAAAAATGAGAGGAAGAGAACCCATGCAGAGCATCACCACCATCACCACGTTCGTGCCCGTCGTCGACGACACCGAGATTCAGCGCCAGTTGCGCAAGCTCGGCGAGCGCGAAGAAGACCTCGCCCACCACGCCCGCGCCGGATACGCGCTTGCGCACACCGCAACCGTTACCGGCCCCGACTTCACAACGTTCGTTGACACGCTCACCCGAGACAACGAAACCAGCAACTAATAGAGGCATTATCCCCAATAGAGACAATGGAGGCATTAGAGATGACGAACACCGACCAGCAACAGGCCATCGAACGATTCATCGCCTACTGGGATGAAGGGATGGCCGCCGACCTCGCCCCCAGACTCACATGCGGCGAAACCGAGGCGATCGCGGATCTGCTCACCGCACACGAGCGCCGCGACCTCGCGGCCGAGTGGATCAACCAGCACAGCTACACCGACGACTCAGGCGACAGCCACCACCGCAGCGCAGGCCAGGGCATCCGCTACGAGCTGGCCACCATCACCGAATCGGTCGCCGTGGTCGAGCTGAACGAGGAAGACCCCAGCGCATTCGGTGCCGGGCACCTGGTGCTCTACCGCGCCGACGACAAGACCCGCCGATTCGCGATCACCGAGCGCACCGACAAGCCCGAGGACGACGACACCCGCGAAGTCATCGGCTGGCACTGGTGCGCCGAGCGCTACCAAGCAGGAGGCTGGACCCCCGACGCGGAGGGCGAGACGACCGACGACGACCTATCCGCACTCGTCGAGGCCGCCTGGACATGGGCCACCCGGTGAACCGAAACCGCGCCCCTCACGGGGCGCGGTGCGAGGGTGCGACCCCCTCGCACTCCCCCAGTTCGAGCCGACGGAGCGGCCCGAACATGACGACGGCCGGCAAGCCGGCCGCAGTAGGCGCAAGCGCCCAATTTATTGCCGTTGATGCCTTCGGCAGCATAGCGACCGCTCTGCTTCACGCATCCGTCCGGTCGGCCGCTGCGCGGCCTTCCTTGACGCGACGCTCTCGCCCGTCTCTCGCTGCGCTCGGCCGTGCGGGTGCGTCACTACGGTTGCGCTCCGCTGCCGCGCTCGCGCTGGCACAGGGTGCCATCAACGGCAAAAAAATTTGAGGGGTGAAGAGAGAATGAGCACCATGAACACCGACAGCCTGACGGTCTACACCAAGCCCGGATGCGTGCAGTGCACCGCGACGTACCGCGCACTCGACGCGAACGGCATCCTGTACGACGTCGTCGACCTCAGCGAGAACGACACCGCCACGGAGTACGTGAAGCAGCTCGGCTACCTCAGCGCCCCCGTCGTAGTCGTCAACGAGCACGAGCACTGGGCCGGCTTCCGAATCGACCTCATCGAACAGCTCGCCGCACGCCTCGGCGAGTAACCCAGCCATCAATAGAGGCATTATCCCTAATAGAGACAATGGAGACACCATGACTGCACACGAGGCCTTCGGCCCCATTATCGCTAGCTACACCCGAGCCCAGGCGCTCGATGACGGAGCGCTCGTCGACGTTACCGAGATGGCGCAAGACGCGCGATTCCGTGTACCCGTCGCGCTCACGCGAGAAGCGTGGGCCGAGGTGGTCGCGTGGGATGAAGACAGGCCCGAGCCGCAGGACGAAAGCGGCCGGCTCTGGGATGTTCTCTACCTCGCAGGCCATGCCGCATCGAGAACGGCCGGCAGTAACCGCGTGACCTTCCAGGTGCTGCGCGTGCCCAACGAGAACCGCGGCCACGATTGGAACCAGCCCGAGCCGATCGAGCTGGCTCTGCACATCGGCCCCGGCGACACCGCAGAACCCGTCATAACCATCATGCTCCCGAACGAATCCTGAAACACTAATGCCTCTATTGTCCCTAATAGAGGCATTAGGTATAATAGAACTACATCGACCAGTACCCGCACACGAAAGGAACCGCAATGAGCTACATCACCCGCACAGGAAACCTCGTCGAAGCCCCAACCCTTCGCCGCAACGACAAGGACACGCCGTACACCTACGCCCGCGTCGCCGTCTCTGATCGACTCAGGGACAAGGACACCGGCGAATGGTACGACGGCCCCACGATCTTCTACTCAGTGAACGTGACCGGCCAGCAGGCGGAACAGCTCGTCGAGGCAGCCGAGATCTCCGGCAACATTCGCGTCACCTTCTCCGGCGATTACCGCGTCACCTCGTACAAGCCCGAGGGCGGCGAGGAGCGCGTGCAGCACGAGGTGCGAGCAGATGAGGTAGGCGTCAGCCTCCGAAACCAGCGCGTCACCGTTTCGAAGATCCGACAGGGCGACTGACGATCGCCCCCAGGGAGGGCCGCAACCCGCGGCCCTCCCAATAAATAGGTCTAATAGAGGCATTAGAGATAGAGAGTTGGAACCATGAGCGCAACCCGTGAGGCCGTCATCCTGACCGCCTGCAACCAGAAAGGCGGCGTGGGCAAATCGACCACGCTGTACCACCTCACCCGCGCCGCGGTGAACGACGGCCTGCGCGTGCTCGTCGTCGACGCGGACCCCCAGGGCAACATCACCCAGGTGCTCACCGAGGGTGTCGGGGAGGAAGAACCCGGCCTCGCTGACGTGCTCAGCGAATACGCCAGCGAAACCCTCGAAGAGGTCATCGTGCCAGCAATCTGGGAAGGCGTCGAGGTCGTGCCCACCACAGGCGAAACACTCGGTATTGTCCGCGACCAGCTCGTGATCGCCGGCGCCGGCCGCGAGGCACGCATGCGGAAAGTGCTAGAGCCCGTACGCGGCCGCTACGACCTGATCTTGATCGACTGTGGGCCGAGCCTCGATCAGCTCGTCACCAACGCTCTCACAGCCGCTGACGGCGCACTCGTGGTCACTCAGACCAAGCTCTGGTCGACCAACGGCCTCGCAAAGCTGCTCGATACCATCACGGTAGTCAACCAGAGCTACAACCCCCGCTTGCGCGTCGCAGGAATCGTGCTCAACCAGCACGAAGCTCGCACCATCGGCGGAACCCATTGGGCCGAGGAAATCACGGCCGCAGCGGAAACCCGAGGCCTGCCGCTGCTCGCGCCGCCAGTACCCAAGCGCCAGGCGATCGCCGACGCCACCGAAGAATCACGCGGCCTCGATGAAGGCGACACCGACGCGCGCGAACTCGCGAAGATCTACGCCGGTTACATCGCCGAACTGACCGGAAGGAACGAACGATGAGCACTGAACGCAAGAGGCGCACATCGAGCCTGGCAGGGCTCACGCCAGTAACCACTCACCCGGCGTCAGAGCCAGCGGCCGAGACTCCTGCAGTCCAGGCACCCGCTGCGCCCGTAGCGCCCCGCACGCGGCCGAAGGCGCAGCCCTCAAAGGGAAGCCGCAAGATGAATTACTACGCGGATGAAGACCAGCAGGGCCGCATCCGCGCCGCGTACTACGCCGGCCGCGACACGTACGGATGGCAGACCCTCACCGACATGCAGAACCAGATCATCATGCAGCACGTGGAACAGCTAGAGCGGGAGTTCAACGGGGGAGCGCCGTTCGAGCCCGTGCACCCCGGCTCCATCTCCCGAGGCCGCCCCCTCGAATAACGGCCCACTGTCCGAGGTCCGCGAAAGGATGACGTGATGAACACCGATACCGACTTCCAGGCACGCTGGCCCGAGCTGTTCGAACCCCTCACGCAGCAGCAACGAGAACAAGCCATCGGCGCGTGCTGGTACGTGCTCAACGATGGCTTCCCGATCGCCAGGGAGACCGTGCAGCGCATCACTACGTTACTCGTCGACGACCCCCAGCAATTCGCGATCCTCTACGCGCTGTACACCGAGGCCAAGGGCGCGGGATATGAGGATCTGGCCGAGCGCGCGGAGCGCGGCGAACTGACCGTGAAGCCAGGCGGCGTCAGCTTGCAGGGGGACGCTGCCGCTGCCGAAGCCCGACGCGCACTCATGGATGCGACCGGCGTGACAAACATCGAAGACGTCACTAGTGCTGCGCTCGGACGCCCGACCGCAGACGCGGATGAAATCGGCGTCGACCCCACAACGAAGGATTGACAGACCAATGGCTATCAACGAAGAAACGCGACAGCTCGAAATCGCACGCGAGGTCGAAGCACTGACACGTACGCTCGCGCACTCGACGCGCACCGTTCCCAACCCGAGCGAGTCATACAACCTACTCGCCGAACTGTGGCTCACCGTGGATCACTTGCAGCAGGTCTCCCAGCAGCTCGCACAGTGGCACCAGGGCGTCATCGACGGCACCCACTACAACGGCCTCGACGGGGAAAAGTATGCCCCAGAAAACGTCGTGCCGTTTCTGCACAGTGCTGCAATCGCGCTCGGGGAAGCATACGGGGCGATCGGCTCGGCGCACTCGATGGCTCTGTTGCAAAGATTGGCGGCAGTCAGAGGTAGGCTGTCGCTCTGCGCCGATCAGGCGGCTGCTGCGAAATGGTGGTTGAGCATGCCCATGGCCTCCGTCAGCGCCGAGGGCCCAATGCCAAA
>Ga0265293_10008381_pt1 | contig 15345 bp, 13 predicted proteins | sample Munlanlewell138R_FD_192505 | JGI IMG/M metagenome (GOLD analysis project Ga0265293, IMG submission 192505) | Leachate microbial communities from a municipal landfill in Southern Ontario, Canada - Leachate well 138R | ecosystem: Engineered > Solid waste > Landfill > Unclassified | place: Canada...
GGGAAGTCGAACCGTAGGCCCCGCCGGTGAGAAAGACCATCGATGGGTCCACGGCCTTGGGGAAGGTCACGGCAAAGACAAACTCCTTGATGGGGGCCTGCCACCCGTCGCCGAGGAGGTTGTAGTAGAACTCGTCCCACTCGCTGGTGCGGTCATCACCGATGTGGTAGGTGTAGGAGAGGCGGTACTCCTTCAAACCGCTGACGGTCCGGTCGGCCGAGCCGAGGCGGAAGGTCACCCAATCCGGGGAGACGGAGTCACGCGTGATGGGCTCGCTGCTCTTCAGGTCCTCCACCGTGGTGCGTACCTTGCCAAACTTGACCGGGATCTCGCGATAGATGCCGTGGCGCGGGGTTGAGAAGTTGGCCACGATCCGCTCCTCGATGTGGTAGCTGTTGTCCAAGCCAACCTCTATGGCGATGTCAATGTGCTCGAAGAGATAGTCCTGTGCCCCAAGGGTGCACAGGATCATGACCGAGAGGAGGACGAGAAGGGCAAATCGTTTCATCAGAACTTCACCTCGACGCGGCCATACGCCTCACGACCTTGCTCTTTGAACACGCGCATCTGATATGTGCCAAGACCATGTCTGGGGGTGAGCAGGACCACTATGATGATAGTGCGAGTCACCGAGACCAACGCCACCGATATCATGGTTCACGATCCAACACCGGTCAAGTAGAAAGAGAAAATTACCGGTATCTTCGCATGACTGTCAAAAACAGGGCATGGTATGCGGGGTACAGCGAGGAAAAATTCAAATTTCGATTGTATTTTCAAATATACAATGGTAGACTTTGCACATCCAAGGAGAACAACCTCATGAAGAGACGCCTCTTGATCCTCATGCTATTGGTATGTACCACCCTGCTCGCCGCCCAAGGAGTCCGTGATGGTGCACAGCCACCATCTACCCACGCTGCCATTGACGCCAACGGACGCACCCTGATCCTCGATGGACCGGTGGGTGACCTCCTCATCGCCGGCAAGGCGGGCAATATGCCGGCAAACGCCCTCTTCCTCTTTCCCGAGGTGGAGCACATGCACCTCACCCTGCCCAAGACCGACCAAGGATTGGGCGATTTCTTCGCGTTGCTCAGAAGCGAGCTCGATCAACAGAGCCGTCTCAGCCAGACGGCGAGCGTCGAGGAGATTGCCGCTCGTGGCCCCGATCTCGTCCTGATGAAAGCAACCCACTTTGAGTCTACTGCCAAGAAGCTCGACCAGCTGGGGGTGAAGAACTTCACCATGAGCCTGGAGACCTGGAATGAGTGGCAGCGTGAGATCGTCCAGCTGGGCGCCCTCTTGGGCAATCCTGGACGAGCCCACGAGATCTTGGGCCTCTATCGCGCGCGTCTGGATTTGATCGAGAGTCGAGCTGCACAGATAAAAAGCCAAGACCAACAACGTGTCCTGCTCCTGCAGGCCGACCGTACGGACAATACCACCAGCTATAAGATTGCCCCCGACAGCTGGATTCAAACGTGGATGGTTGAGGTGAGCGGCGCCAGTGCCGTCTGGAAGGGTGCCAACAAGGCAGCTGCTGGGTGGTCGACGGTGAGCTTTGAGCAGATCGCTGCATGGGACCCCGACCTCATCGTCCTCATCAGCTACTCCACCCCCACCGCCTCCTACCTCGATGGTGTCTACTCCTCACCGCTTTGGGCCAACCTTCGGGCGGTCAAGGAGGGCGCGGTGGTAGCCAGTCCCCATGACCTGATGAACTACATCCAGCCGGTCGCCTCCTGGATCCTCGGCCTCCAATGGCTTGCCAAAACCACCTACCCCGAGCGCTACCGGGATATCGACATGCGCACTGAAATTGAGCGTTTCTACCGCGACTTCTACGCCATCACCGATCGTTCAATCATCCAGACACTGGTCGACGCCTATAGCCGCTCGATCGCTGATAACCGCCGATGAGTAGCGCCGAGGGGTACACCCGCAAGATCAAGCGACGAAGGAGGGCGCTTATGGCCATGATCGCAGCCACCCTCCTCTTCGCCCTCCTCTCCCTCTTCTTCGGGCGCTACCCGAAGCCCGGCTTCTACGTCCCCCTTGACGGGAGGAGCAACGCGCTGATGCACTCGATTTTGGTGAATGTGCGCCTACCGCGCATCGCGCTGGCCTTGCTGGCCGGCTCGATGCTCAGCGCCAGCGGCTACGCCTTTCAGATGCTCTTCTCCAACCCCCTCGTCGAGCCGGGCTTTCTGGGAGTGAGCCAGGGCTCGGCCTTCGGAGCAGCCTTGATGATCGTCTTGGGGGCAAGCAGCACCGTCACCGTCCAGATCAGCGCGACCATCTTCGGCCTTTTTGCCCTTACCGCCTCCTACGTTCTGGCCCGCCACTTTCGCTTTGGAGGCTGGCTGTTGCGCCTGGTGCTCAGCGGTATCGCAGTGAGCGCCATCTTCAGCAGCGCACTGGCAGTGGTCAAGCTCGTCGCCGAACCGACCAAGGACCTGCAGGACATCACCTTCTGGATGATGGGCGGCCTCTGGAACGCCAGCTGGGGCCAGCTCCTCTCCATTCTCCCGGTCGTGCTCCTCTGTGAGGCGATCATCATCACAGAGCGATGGAAACTCAACCTCCTGTCGCTCGGGGAGAAGACGAGCTTCAGCGTCGGCATCAACCCAAAGCGTGACCGTACGATTCTGCTCGCCGTGGCCACAGTGGGCACGACCTTGGTCATCTCGGTCACCGGCCTCATCGGATGGGTCGGCCTCATCACCCCGCACCTGGCCCGCAAGCTCTTTGGCTCGGAGTCCTCCTTCAGCCTCCCCGCTTCGATGGTGGTCGGATCCTTCTTCCTGCTGGTCAGCGACACCATCGGGCGTACCCTCTTGCCCACCGAAATCCCCATCGGCCTCGTCACCAGCCTCTTCGGGGCGATGATCTTCATCATCATCCTCACTCTCAAGCACCAGGAGGGCAAGGCATGAACATCCTCGAGCTCAAAGGCGTCAGTTTTACCTACCCAAGCGGCACCGAGGCGCTCAAGGAGGTGAGCTTTACCGTCGAGGAGGGCTCTGCCGTCGCCTTGCTCGGCTCCAACGGAGCGGGCAAATCGACACTGCTCGACCTCTTGCTCGGCATACACGCCAATGGGGCGATCACCCTCTGTGGCAGACCGCTCGCCTCCTACGGACGCAAGGAGGTCGGTCGCCTCATCGCGCTGGTCCCGCAAAGCGAACAGTTCAACTTCTCCTTCAGCCTGCTCGACTACACCCTCTTTGGACGGAGTCCTTACCTCTCCCAGATGCAGAGTCCAACCGCCCTCGATGCCCAGATCGCCTGGGAAGCGCTGGCCGAGGTCGGCCTGGCCGGCTTTGAGGAGCGCTCCATCACCAGTCTCTCGGGTGGGGAGCACCAGCTCTTGTTGCTGGCACGGGCCATCGCCCAACAGAGCCGGATCTTGCTGCTTGACGAGCCGACCAGCGCCCTGGATCCAGCCAACCGCAAGCGCACCCTCTCATTGCTCCAGCGGTTGCACAACCGGGGAAAAACCCTCTTCTTCTCCACCCACGACGTCAACTTCGCTGCCGAGCTCGCCACCCACGTGGTGATGCTCAAGGGGGGGCGCCTGCTCGCAGCCGGACCCAAAGAAGAGGTGGTCAACACCGCGATGTTGACCACCCTCTATGGAACAGAGATGCGCACAAAGACCATCGACGGTCAAACGTTCATGTACTGATCTCCATCGGTATGAAATCAAAGGTCCGCACATCGAAGAGCCCCATATCGGTGAGCTTGTAGGAGGGGATCACCGGCAGGGCCATGAAGCCCAGCGTCATGAAGGGGTCGATGTGGGGATGCACCCCCAGCTCGCGGTGGGCCACCCGGTGGATCTCGTCCAACGCCCGTGCGATGACAGGCCCGTCCTCATAGCTCATCAAGCCGGCGATGGGCTGGGCAAAGGAGGTGAGCACCTCCCCTCCCTTGACGATCACCATCCCCCCGCCGATCTTCTTCAGATGCTCCACTGCCACTGCCATATCACCATCATTGGTGCCACAGACGATGAGGTTGTGACTGTCGTGGCCAACGGTGGTGGCCATCGCCCCCGCCTTCAGCCCCAAGCCACCCAACAATGCCACCCCGACGTTGCCCGTCCCCTTGTGTCGCTCCACCACCGCCAGCTTGACGATGTCCTGGCCAGGATCGTGGACCCAGAGGCCATCCTGCACTGTCACACGCGCTTCCCCTGCATCGGTGGCGACGCTGCCTTCGATGACTTGGATGACCCGCACGTGGTCACTGGCGAGCTTCAGGCGGAGGCGCTCGACGGAGAAGTCCTTGATGTTGACCTTCGAGGCGACGCGCTCGTCACGTCGGGCGATGGCCGGCTGGAGCATCTTCCCGTCCTGGGCGACAAGTGTTCCTTTCACATAGACTTGGTGCATGGTAAAGTCGGTCACATTGTCGGCCAACACGAAGTCGGCGCGCAGCCCCGGGGCGATGGCCCCGCGGTCGGTGAGGTTGTAGCAGTCGCTGCTATTGATCGTCGCCATGCAGATTGCCTCGATGGGGTCAAGGCCCGCTTGTACCGCCAAGCGCACGTTGTTGTTGATGTGCCCCTCCTCAAGGATTGACTTGGGTTGGCGGTCATCGGTGCAGAAGCAACAACGGCGGATATTGCCCTCCGTCACCCCACCGAGCAGCGTGAGCACGTTGTGACTTGCCGACCCTTCACGCAGCAGGATGTACATCCCCCGTCTGATACGCGCCTGCATCTCCTCGACGCTCTCACACTCGTGTTCGGTGCGGATCCGCGCGCTTGCGTAGGCGTCAAGTGGGCGGCCTACGATCTCGGGGCTGTGCCCATCGACAACCTTGCCACTGGTGCGTGCCGCAATGATCTTCTCCAGCACCTCGTTGTCTGCTGCAATGACGCCCGGGTAGTCCATCATCTCTCCCAGGCCCAGCACCCGGGGATGGGAGAGCGGCTTCACGACATCCTTGGCCCCGATCTTGGCCCCGCTGTGCTCAAAGGAGGTGGCAGGCACGCAGGAGGGGACCATGAAGAATGCCTGGACCGCCGTCTCTTCGGTGGCATCGAGCATATAGTACAGCCCATCGAGACCGGTGACGTTGCACAGCTCGTGCGGGTCGCAGATCGCCGTCGTCGTGCCGCATGGGACGACGAGGTTGCTGAACTCCTCGGGTGTTGCGTGGCTGGATTCGATGTGGACGTGGCAGTCGATGAACCCGGGCAGGAGGTAGCGGCCCTCTGCATCGACGGTCCGTTCCGCCTCCCCGGTCCCTGCCTCGGCGAACGCTGCGAAAAAGCCATTGGCGATGAGCAGGTCAGATTCGAAGAACTCCTTGTTGTAGACATCGAGGATCTTGGCTCCGGTGATGCACAGGTCGGCAACGCTCCGTCCACTGGCGACATCGATGATGTGTTTCAGGTGTGCTTTGGTGTTCATGTCCTCCCCCTTGTCGGTAAGTCTAATCCCCGCCATTGGATTCTTCAAGGGAAAACAGCTGTAATTGAGACCTATTATCAATAAAATCCTGCTGGGTTTTTACCTATTCTTCAATATTGGCTTAGGTTTTTGATTCACACTGGTAAAAAGCACAAATAAATTGCTCAAACAGCAAATTAGACGATTTTTCTGTACGAACTTCCACAAGTAGGATAGACTATAGACATTCAAAACATCTGCAAGGAGTGCATCGATGGAAAAGTTTTTCAAACTCAAGGAACGAAAAACGACAGTAAAAATTGAGGTGATGGCAGGTATCACGACCTTCTTGACCATGGCCTACATTCTCGCTGTCAATCCGGGCATCCTTTCCACACCAGGGGTTGGAATGGATTTCGCCAAGGTCTTCTCGGCAACGGCAATCTCGGCGGCTGTCGCAACGCTGATCATGGCGCTGATGGCCAACCTGCCGTTCGCCCTCGCCCCCGGCATGGGTCTGAACGCATTCATGGCCTTCACGGTCGTCTTGGGAATGCAGAAAAGTTGGCAGTTCGCCCTCACCGCAGTCTTCGTCGAAGGTATCATCTTCATCATTCTCACCTTCGTGAACGTGCGTGAAGCGATCATCAACTCCATTCCGGACAACATAAAAAAAGCGATCGGGGTAGGTATCGGCCTCTTCATTGCCTTCATCGGCATGCAGAATGCCGGCATCATCGTTGAAGGTGCTACGCTTGTCTCCTTGAACCCGACATGGCTCAAGGGTGACGCAGGCCTCGCACTCCTCGGTCTGATCATCACCGGTGTTCTGTTGGCCTTCAAGGTACAGGGCGCCCTGTTGATCGGTATCATCGCCACCACAATCGTTGGTATCCCGTTCGGCATCACCAAGTACGCAGGCGGCTCCTACGTCCCGCCGGCTCCGTACTTCTTCCCCTTCGAGTTCCAGAACATCTTCACCGTCGACTTTGTCATCATCATGTTCACCTTCCTCTTTGTTGACATGTTCGATACGGTGGGAACCTTGATCGGCTGTGCCACCAAGGCTGACATGATCAAGAGCGACGGCACCATCCCCAATGTCAAGGAAGCCCTCTTCGCCGACGCGGTGGGAACCACCGTCGGTGCAATCCTGGGAACCTCGACGGTCACCACCTACGTCGAATCCTCTGCTGGAGTCGTCGAGGGAGGCCGCACCGGCTTGACCGCCTTGGTCGTTGCCATCCTCTTCCTCGTCTCACTCTTCCTCGAACCGCTCTTCGGATCGATTCCTGGCGCAGCGACTGCACCGGCCCTGATCCTCGTCGGTGTGTTCATGATCACACCAGTGACGAAGATCGAGTGGAACGACATGACCGAAGCGATCCCCGCCTTCTTGACCATCATCTTCATGGTCGTTGCCTACTCGATCGCAGATGGTATCATGTTCGGTATCCTCTCCTACGTCGTGCTCAAGCTCTTCAGCAAGAAGGCCAAGGAAATCACCCCGATGACGTGGGTCCTCTTCGCCCTCTTCGTCCTCAAGGCATTTGTCTCCAACTTCGCATAAGAGCACCACGCCAACCTACAGGGACCCCGCATGGGGTCCCTTTTTTGTTCCAAAGACGTCGCCGATGGAGTACAATGGCTCCATGCAAGAACCAACCCCCATCCTGGTCACCGGCAGTGCCGGCTTCATCGGCTACCACCTCACCAAGGCCTTGCTCGCAAACGGAGAGACGGTCGTCGGCATCGACAACCTCAACGACTACTACCCGGTCGCGTTGAAGATGGCACGCTTGGATCAGTTGACCCATCCACGCTTCACCTTCTGCCAGCTCGATATCGCCGACTCCCTGTCACTCGACGAGCTCTTTGGACGCTACCGATTCCGCTTTGTCGTCAACCTCGCCGCCCAAGCCGGGGTACGGTACTCGATCACCAACCCCAGAGCCTACCTTGAGAGCAACCTCGCTGGATTTCTGAATATCCTTGAGGCGTGCCGACACCACGATGTCGAACACCTCCTCTATGCCTCCTCCTCCTCGGTCTACGGCCTCAATGATACGGTGCCCTACTCAACCGATGATCGGGTGGACAACCCTGTCAGCCTCTATGCCGCCACCAAGAAGTCCAATGAGCTCTTGGCCCACGCCTACACCCACCTCTATGGCTTTGCCACCACCGGCCTACGCTTCTTCACTGTCTATGGACCCTGGGGGAGACCGGATATGGCCTACTACTCCTTTGCTCAGGCCATCGTCGCGGGGAAGACCATCAAGGTCTTCAACAAGGGGGATATGTGGCGCGACTTCACCTACGTCGATGATGTCATCACCGCACTCTTGAAGATTATCCCCGCCCCGCCACAGCCCAATGAGCACGGGGATCGCTACAAGATCTACAATATCGGCAACAACAAGCCGGTCAGGCTCTCCCAGTTCATCGACACCCTCGAGTCCTGTCTGGGCAAGACGGCACAGAAGGAGTACCTGCCGATGCAAGCAGGGGATGTCTATCAGACGTATGCCGATGTCACGGAACTTGAGCGGGACTTCGGGTTTCGCCCCGATACCCCGCTCTCAGACGGCCTCTCGGCCTTCGTGAAGTGGTTTTATGCCTACCACGCCTGAAAGCCCACCCCGACTGAGACGGCAAGGCCCGTCGCATCGTAGAGAAAGCGCTCCACCTGCGTATCGTCTGTGCTGCGGTCGATGAGCCGCCCCCAGATGGGGCGTGAGTATTCAAAGCCCAGGGAGAGGAGAAACCCATCGCCAAGGTGACTCATCATCCTCAGACCGACGCGCAGCGTATCAAGGCTGAGCTCGGCGTTGTCCAAGAACTGCCACGCGGTCTCGTAGGAGACGTTCACCTCACTGCTGAAGTAGGGGCCGAGGGGGATGAGGACCGCGGTGCCCATACCGTAGTACCACGCCATCTTCTCAGCTGAGACATCCTGCACCACCCCGTCGAAGATGAGGGTGAACGCCTTCTGGGCTCCGCCGAAGAGGGTGAGGACAAACCCTCCATCCCAGTTCGAGGAGCTGGTGACGCGTACGTCCAGCTCAGTGCCGGAGTAGGTATTGGAAGCACTCGATGAGGTGATCGTCCCACTGGTTGACCGCCAAAAGAGTTCGCTTCGTAACTCAGCATAGGAAAAAAGCGGCAGCGAAGCCGATAAAACCAGTAACGTTATTACACCAAGTCGTTTCATCGTCCCCTCCATATCGCTATACTGTGGGTATACTATGAAGAGACCCAATAAGCAAGTGATTTGGTAGGGATTATGGAACACTATGATGTGATCATTGTCGGCGGCGGGGCAGCCGGTCTTTTCGCCCGAGCAAACCTCCCCCCGAGCAACGCGCTGCTGCTTGAGGCAGGGGAAGAGGCGGGGCGCAAACTCCTCATCACCGGATCGGGGATGTGCAACCTCACCAATACCCTCGAGGTGCAGGAGTTTCTCAACCACTACGGCTCAAAGGCCCAACGCAACTTCCTCTTACCGGCGTTGCAGAATCTGACCCCCACCCAACTGAGGGGTTGGTTCGAAGGGCGTGGTGTCGCCACCATCGTGCGTGGCGACGGCAAGGTCTTCCCCCAAAGCCACAGTGCCCAAGCGGTGCGCGACTCTCTCCTCGCCTCATCGAGGATCCCGATTTGTTGCAATGAGAAGGTCAGCGCCATCGCTGTCGCCTCCCACGGCTTTCTCGTCACGACAGCGAGCGCTCGGTATCACACCAAGGCCCTCATCGTGGCAACTGGGGGAAAGAGCTACCCCCGTACCGGCAGTGACGGCTCCCTCTACCCCATCCTTAGAGGCCTTGGCCACACCGTGGTCGAACCCAAGCCGGCTCTTGTGGGCCTGGTCATACACGATTGGCACTACGCCCGGTTGGCCGGCTCATCGATACAGAACGTCAGGGTCGCTGCCGTCCATGGGGGAGAGGACAAGCCCTACTACCAGGGCTCGGGGGACCTCCTCTTCACCCACCGCGGTCTCTCCGGTCCCCCGATCCTCACCCTCAGCGGCTCTGCGCTGAGGGGGGACACCATCACCGTCACCTTCGTGGCAGAGCCCATGCGCACGTTGGAGGTATTGGCCCGAGCCCACCCCCAACAGCAGATGGTCACCCATCTGAAGGAGGCGGGCTTGACCCGTGCCTTCGCCGCCGCGGTGCTCGAACAAGCCAATATTGGAGCAGAAGATACGTGGAATCACGTGGACTCCATGCGACGTAAAACACTCTGCTCCCTCCTCTGTGCCCACCCCTTTGTCGTTGAGGGGACGATGGGCTTCTCCAGTGCCATGGCCACCCGTGGTGGGGTGGCCCTTGGCGAAGTGAATCGTAAGAGCATGGAGTCCCGACTCCACAGAGGCCTCTTCTTCTGTGGGGAGGTATTGGACTATGATGGGGAGAGTGGAGGCTTCAACCTCCAGGGAGCCTTCAGCACTGCGCTGTTGGCCGCATCTCATATGAAGGAGAGAGTATCATGAAATTTCTATGGACCACCATCGATGTGATCGATCTGGATGAGAGCGTGCGTTTCTACGAAGAGATCGTAGGGCTCTCAGTGAGCCGGAGAGTGACGGGAGGACCGTCAAACATCGCCTTCATGGGCGACGGGGAGACGAAGGTCGAGCTCATCACCCACGCGGGGGCAACGCCCAAGGGCGTGGGAGCGGGGATCAGCATCGGCTTTGCAGTCGATGACCTTGATGAGAAGATCGCCTTCCTCACAGAGAAGGGGATCGCCATCGCCGAGGGGCCGTTTTCCCCGAACCCGTCGGTTCGCTTCTGTTATGTGCACGACCCCAACGGGGTACGGGTCCAGTTCGTCGAACAGCATTGACAAAAGTTGAGGCCGGGATTTGCAGTCCCGGCCCTAATGCTCCTTTGATAGTGATCAGTTGATGCGCTTTGCGTCCGTTGCCATCAGTTGGTCGAGCTTCGCGCCCGGGTTCTTGAACTTGGCAAGGAAAATCATCGCAGCGATGATGTACGGTTTGTAGCTCGCCTCCTTGTAGAGGGGGACCAGGTAGCGATCGAAGACCGAGGCCTCGACCTCACCCTCTTTGCACGAGACGCCGGTAATATCGGCAGGCAGGCAGTGCATGTACAGTGCCTTGCCGTCGCGTGTCAGGCTCATCAACTCCTCGGTGCACGTCCAATCCTTGAACTTGGCGTTGTTGGCAAGGCATGCCTGCTCAAGGGCGTGGAGTGCCGCCTCATCGCCGTGCTCGACGATTTCGGTGCGTTCCTCCATCACGGCAAACGGCGCCCAGCTCTTGGGGTAGACGATGTCGGCATCCTTGAACGCCTCGGCCATCGAATCAACGCGAGTGTACGAGCCGCCGCCCTTCTCGGCGTTCTCCGTGGCGACCTTCTCTACCTCAGCCATCACATTGTACCCCTCAGGGTGCGCCAGCACGACATCCATGCCAAAGCGGGTGAAGAGGCCGATGATCCCCTGGGGGACGGAGAGCGGCTTTCCGTAGGAGGGGCTGTACGCCCAGGTCATGGCTACCTTCTTGCCCTTGAGGTTCTCCACCCCACCGAAGTGGTTGATCACATGGAGCATGTCGGCCATCGACTGGGTCGGGTGGTCGATGTCACACTGCAGGTTGACCAGCGTCGGGCGCTGTTCAAGCACGCCATCGTCATAGCCGCTCTGCACCGCTTCGGCCACCGTCTTCATATAGGTGTGGCCCTTGCCGATGTACATGTCGTCGCGGATGCCGATGACATCTGCCATGAAGCTGACCATGTTGGCTGTCTCACGGACCGTCTCGCCATGGGCAATTTGGCTCTTGCCCTCATCGAGGTCCTGGATTGCCAAACCAAGGAGGTTGCAGGCGCTGGCAAAGCTGAAACGGGTTCGCGTCGAGTTGTCACGGAAGATGGAGATTCCCAGCCCGCTGTCGAAGACTTTGGCGGAGATGTTGTTCTCCCTCATTGCCCTGAGGATCTCAGCTACCTGAAAAACCGCGGCAATTTCATCATCACTCTGATCCCAGGTGAGGAAAAAATCATTGAGATACATGTCGTCAGTCTTGAGGGTCTTGAGCTCTTCAATCATCTTCTTGATAGCAGCCTTGTCCTTCATACGGGAAACCTCCATTGTGTTTGATGTGAGAAAAAACGGGACAATGGCACTATACCATGGAGGGGTGCCATTGTCCAGAATATTGTTGCGCTTTGTTGCAAAACCCTATTGGATCTTCCCAAGCTCCCTGAGGATTTTCTCCGGGGTGAAGGGCCAGGAGCGCATCCAGACCCCCACGGCATCGAAGATGGCGATGGCGATCGCCGGAGCGGCGCCATTGGTCGCAATCTCGCTGATCGACTTGGCCCCGTAGGGACCGACCTCATCGTTGACATCGATGAGGACCGACTTGAAGTCCTCCGGTACTTCGCTGATCATCGGTACGCCGTACCCGGTGAAGTTCGCGTTCACACACCGCCCCTCCCCATCGAGAATCATGTTCTCGTAGAGGGTGTGGCCGATGGATTTGAGCGCCGCGCCGTAGAGCTGGCCGAGGGCGAGCTCCGGGTTGATCGGGGTGCCGGCATCCTGGAGTGCGTAGAACTTCTGTACCTTGACCTCTCCGGTGCGGGTATTGACCGCAACCTGGGCAAAGTGCGCCCCATAGGGGATCGAGTTGTGCAACGTGGTGAAGGAACCGGTGCCCATCACCTGCCCCCGCCCGGTGCCCGAGAGCGCTGTGTGGGAGAGGTCGGCGTAGCTGAGCGTCTTGCCGGTCTTGGTCGAGTAGACCTCACCCGGCTCCCTCAGACTCAGGTCATCCACCTCCTCCTCCATCTGGAGTGCCGCTTCGCTGAGCAGGTTTCTTCGCAAGTCCTCAGCCGCCTTGAAGGAGGCCCCACCTGCAAAGTATGTGCCGCTCGATGCAAACGCGCCGGTGTCGAAGGTACAGCTGTCAGTGTCCCCGCTGGTGACGGTGACCCGGTCAAGCGGAACGAAGAACGCCTCGCTGATCATCTTTGCCGTGACGGTGTCCAGCCCGGTGCCGATGTCGGCCCCGCCGCTGAAGATCTGGAAGGTCCCATCGGTGAGCAGCTTCGCCCAGGCGTTGCCGTGGTCCAGACCGGGCAGTCCACTGCCCTGCTGGATCATCGCAAACCCCTTTCCGACCTTCCACTCACCACTCTCTCCCTCGACCTTCTTGCCCCACTCGATCATCTCGGCTCCCCGTACCAGCGACTCCTCCAAGCCACATGAGCCGACCGGGACGACGTTTCCTTCCCGTCCCTCGCCCAGGCCTCGCAGGATCTCCAGCATGTAGCCAGTCTCGACCTTGTTCTTCATCGCCATCTGGTAGTAGTCGACGCCGATCTCGTTGGCCAACTCGGCCATGCAGGTCATCAGGGCGTAGCTGCCCTTGGGAGCCCCGTAGCCCTGGTAGGCGCCGGTAGGGGCGATGTTGGAGTAGTAGGTGATCACCTGGAACTTCATGTTGTCGACGGCCAAGAGCGGCAGCGTCTTCGAACAGGCGTTCATCGGCACGGTGAGGCAGTGGTTGCCGTAGGGGCCGGTGTTGGCCCGCACATCCATCTCGACGGCCGTGATGGTCCCATCCTTCTTCGCCCCCATCTTCACCGTCACCCGCATCGGGTGGCGTGTCGAGTTGGCGATGAACTCCTCCTCACGGGTGTTGCGGTAGAAGACCGGTTTGCCGGTGATCCACGTAGCGTAGCCGACCAAATCCTCGACCAGGACATCCTGCTTGGAGCCGTAGCCACCACCGACACGCTCCTTGATGACCCGGATTTTGTTCTCTGGGATCTGGCAGACCCAACCGACGATCCTCCTGACGTGGAAGGGTACCTGCGTCGATGCATTGAGTACCAGCCGTCCGCCTTCGATACGGGCGTAACAGATGTGCGGTTCAAGCGGGGTACACTGGATCTGGGTAGTCTGATAGGTTCGTTCGATGACGGTATCGGCGTCGGCGAAGCCCTTCTCCACATCCCCGATCTGGCCGCGCGCCGCGCTTGCGATGTTGCGCCTGATGTCGCCGTGGAGCGGGAACATGTAGACGACCTTCCCATCACGGGGATCGGCGTCCTTGTTGTACTCATCAAGGCCAGCAGGCTCGCCGCTTCGGTACTCGACAATACCGTTGTGAATCCGCACAGCCCCGTCGGCCATCGCCTCCTCTACGGTGAAGATCGGCTTGAGCACCTCGTACTCCACCTTGATCTTGTCCCTCGCCTCGATGGCCTGCGCCTCGGTCTCGGCGACGATCGCTGCGACGCGGTCACCGACGTGGCGGACCTTCTGGTTGAGCAGGCGGCGGTCGTGCGGGCTCGGCTCGGGGTTGGACTGGCCCGCCTGCATGTAGTAGACATCGGGGCAGTTCTCGTGGGTGATGATCGTCTCCACCCCCTCCACCTTCAGCGCTTCGCTGATGTCGATGCTCTTGATGTAGGCGTGGGCGTGGGGGCTGCGCAACACCACCAGCGAGTAGTAGCCCGGCTGGACCCGGTCCTCGACGAAGGCGGGTTCACCGGCTACCAGCACCGGGCCATCGACCTTGCCCTTCGCCTTGCCGACGTAGGTGAGGTGGTCACGGAACGACGGGGCGATCTCGCTCTGGTAGGCGCCGCTCTTCATCCATTCGCTTGCAAGTTGGACGGCGGTATAGAACTGCTCGTATCCACTGTCACGGATGAAGAGGCCACTGAGCACCTCGCGAATCTGCTCGCGCGTCGGTTCGGGGTGTTTTTCCAGGAGCCACGTGAGCAGCAGTGCCGCTGCCGGAGCGTTGTAGGCGCTCTGCACCACCCCGCTGTCGATCATCGCCTGCTGTACGGCGTTGAGGTTTCGGCTGGTGCCCAAACTCTCGGCGGTACGGATCTCTGCTCCATCGACCTGGACGGCGAGCGTCAGGTTGGCGTAGACGGGTATGTCATTGACGAGTACCGTATCGCTTCCGACGAACCCCTCGCCATCGTCGCTGTCACGGACACTGCGGTATCCGAGCCCAACGAGTACCGAGCGCAGCGTCCGGTTGCCCACTGCCTCCACTGTGTGTCGTTTATTGTTCACGGTCAGGGTAATCGTGCTCATCGTGCGCCTCCTTTGAGAAATTCACCGAAGAGTTGTCCAATCCCCTCCGCGGCAATGTAGCGCTTGTACTCTCTGCTGCCGACAAAATCATCGACCGCTTCCAGGGCCTGGCTGGCCGCCAGCTGTACGTCCTCACGGCTGGAGAGCTCACCGCTCTCGATGGCATTCTCCACGTCGGTGAGGCGTTGCACCCCGCTGCCATGGATTGCAGCGACGACCCGCACATGGCTGATGACCAGCGCTTCGCCCATCATCGCCCCGAAGGCTACCGTTGCGGCGCTGCGATTCTGGACGCTCAGCGCGTAGCGGCGTGAGCCGACATAACGCTTGTCCTTGGGCAGCAGGATTGCCAAGAGAAGCGTGGTGGCATGCTGCTTGTGATAGGTGTAGTACTCCCGTACCGGCACCTCATCCTCGCTGTATGCCCCACCCTCGGTGACGTTGGCTGTCACCAGCGTGCATCGCGAGGCGAGCAACGCGGGAGCAAGGAAAGAGTGGTCGTTCATCAGGGCAAGGTTGCCTCCGATGGTCGCCATGTGGCGGCGGGTGTAGGAGCCGCAGTAGCGCGCTGCATCTTTGAGCCACTGGGGCACCAGCGGGCTGTCGATGAGCGCCTGCAGGCTCACCATCGCACCGATGCGGATCACAGGCCCGTCGTCGACGATCTGGTCGAGGCCCAGACCCTTGAGGGCGATGCCCACCTTCGCGTCGACGGTACCGCCCATGCGGTTGATCTCCGTCCCGCCGGCAAACCACACGCTGCGTGCGTTGTTGCGTTTCAATGTCAAGGCATCCGCTATGTTCGATGCCACAAGATATTCCTGTATCATACGACCTCCTTGCG
>Ga0265293_10008382_pt1 | contig 15342 bp, 9 predicted proteins | sample Munlanlewell138R_FD_192505 | JGI IMG/M metagenome (GOLD analysis project Ga0265293, IMG submission 192505) | Leachate microbial communities from a municipal landfill in Southern Ontario, Canada - Leachate well 138R | ecosystem: Engineered > Solid waste > Landfill > Unclassified | place: Canada...
GTAGTTCGCCTTTGGAAAACGCCAAATCAAACAAGCAAAGCCTTTACTAAATACATACTAATCCGGGATGTAGTTCAACATGGACTCCGCGCTGGGTCGTGCCGACCGCTTAGAGTCCTATTTATTAGCCGTTCGGTGTTTATTTTTTCAGTCATTTTTATCTATTTCCTTTTGCTCTGTTATGTGTTTTACAAAGCATTTCACAGTTTTTTATGTCAGTTGCTCCGCCTTTGCTCCACGCAGTAACGTGGTCTGCATCCATTTCAGCGATTTTCCAGATTTTTGTTTTGTTAGAATCGTGTCCGATTGCACATAATGAACAATTAGAAATACCTTTTTTCTCAGCTTCTTCTGTCTGCTTTGCATAAACAGATTTTTTGGTTGCTTCGTCAAATACTCTAACTTCTAAAAGTTTTGTGTCAGTTGAACCGCCTAAAATAAATTCAAAGATTCCTTTTCTGCTTTTTATATATGGGTCGGCATACAATCTTTTTAATTCGTTTGAAACTGTCTTTGAGTTATATGGTTTTTTACGATAAGTTTCATAAAGTCTGCCCCATTCAAGTCCCTTCATTTCGCTTTCAACGTCAGTAAATATAGTAGAAACCCAGTCAATAACACTATTGAAATAATCTTTTAGTTCCGTAATATTGTTATCAAATCTATGTCGGCTCATATATTCGCTAACATTTTCTTTACTAACCCATTGTAAAGCTCTTTCTAAAAAGTCTTGACGATTTGCACTACCTGAAATATACGCACTCCATTTTTGAATGTTGGAATTTTTACTGTTGCTAAATTCTTCTTTACCTAATGTAACGAAAGGACCTGAATAAACTGCATTTAGCAATTCTTGGCTATTTAAAGGAACTCCTGCAATGTTTATAGTTCTAAACCATTCTTTAATCTCACTTTCTGTTCCCTCACATTCATAGATAAGAAGTTTAGTATTTAATATTTTATTCTTTTTGTCTAAGGCAAAACCACCGAATAATTGCTCATTTCCGTTTTCGTCTTTGATTGCAAATTTATTTGTCACAAAACGACCTAAACTGGTGATTCGTTGTTGACCATCTAAGACTTCAAAATTATCCGAATTGACTTTATTGAAATAGATTAAGCCAATTGGATAACCTTTTAAAATTGATTCAATAACAGCCACCTCTCTCTTGCCTCCTTCAGAAGCATAAATGTAATTTCTTTGATACTCTGGTTGAATTGTAAGTTTACCTGAAAGCCCAAATAACCCTTTGCCCTCAAGTTCGCTATAAACGAAGCCTTCACAAATATCTTTGACGGTAATTTCTATTCTTAAAGTTGTTTCCATTTGTATGCTTCAATTAAATTTTATGTTTAATTAAGATTCTCTGATAAATTTTTTTACCATTTGAAATTGGATTATTGTATGTTTTAAAATTGCCAATCTTATACTTGTCAGGAACTTGACCATTTGCAGTACCTCCAATTATTTCAAACTGATTGGGATTATATTTGTCCAAAAAAGTAATGGGTACACCCATTACACCATCATAATCACTTGGTATTGCATCCGTAAAAGGAACCTCAATTGCATCATAATTATCATATTTTGCATATTCTTTTCCTTTAACATTTTTATGAGTACTGTACTTAATATTATCACTCATAGTCATTAACGGTAAAGCTTGGTGTCTTTTGCCATGGTCTAAGTTTGTTAACCAAAGACAATTGTTAGTAGCAACAATTCTATTACCATCTTCATCAATACGGGCTTCTGTTCCATATAATTCATAAGACTTAGGCACAATGAAACCAGAAATCCAACGACCCATACCTGTACCTAACCACATTTTATTTTCTTTAATCAAAGGGAATGTTTCTTTGTAAGTAATAGCATTAATATTTGCGATAACTAAGAAATCCTTATTGTTTACAACAAGCTGTTTTAAAAACTCACTAAACAGACTAAATGGTGGATTAGTTATTACTATATCTGATTGTTTTAATAATGATATGGATTCATCACTGCGAAAATCACCGTCACCGTTTAACGGTGCCCACTCATTTTTCTTGTTTTGTTTTAGTTGTAATGCAACATCATTTAGACTAAATTCACCGTCACCATCTATGTCACCAACTGAATTTATTATAAATTTATTTGCAGTTACTTTTGGTCGTCCTTTTGTTTGTTTTAGAGTTTCATTATCTCCAAACAATTGTAATTGTGTATTTGCAACTGGAGAAGGTTTGTAGCTTGTTGTAATAAGCTGTTTTAATCCTACCCTTTCAAAATTTAACACAAAATAGCGGAAGAAATTACTCTCAAATGGGTCATCACAATTGCAATAAACAACTTTATCTCGAAATGTATCAGGATTGTATTCTAAATACGCTTCTACTTCTTTTTGAATGTCTACATATTGTGTGTAAAATTCATCACTTTTCGATTTCTTAGCTTTATGCAAAAATTTATTTGCTCCTTGTCTTGCCATTATATTTTTATCCTTTTTTAAGTCGTAAATTTACATTATTAAAGTCAACTTTCAATGTTGCACGGTCTTTGTTACACTGACGGCTAACGGTATGCAGCTAGCCATAGTGCGGGAATTGATCGCTACTCAGCTTTCTGAAATTACAGATGTAAGTTAAAATTTCAAATGTTCAACTACCACCAGACCCCGCATTATGGCTAGCTGCTGTTAGCCAACGTTAATTGCCTAATAATCTCTTATACAACGAACAGAAAACCCTGAATTTTTATTACCAACATCCCAACTAAACCTTCCCACACTTGATAATTGATGATTTAAATAACGATACCATGAATGAGTATTGCTATCCTCAGTTGAAGTCCACCAAAATCCATTGTTTTCTTGACCATCAAAAATTCCATTATATTGGTCTCTATATCCAGCAGGAAGCGCTGTAAATCCACTTTCATTATTTGCACCAACATTTTCGGCCATCCAATGGATTACTCCTTCCTCCTTAAGCTTTCCTCCTGCAATGCTATCCCCACCTAAATAATTAATTAAAATATTCCATTCTTCATCAGATGGTACATGCCAACCGCAAGGTGCAATATTTCTATCATCATCTACAGAAAACCAATTGTATAATCTTCCCCTCGAAGCAATCACTTTTACATCTTTAGTATTTTCATAATTACAATATGCCCCTTCAGTTACAGTAGTCCAGTTTTTGTCGTTTTCGATATATTCAATAGGGTCTCCATTTCTGTAATGAGTAGTTCTTAAATTTTCTGCCATCCAAGTTTGTGTTCCAATTTTAATTGTTTTATATACATTTCTATCAATATCATAAACATTCCGATAAGATAGGTTTTCATTAAATTTTGCATCAGTTATATCGTTCAATATTTCAATTTTTTCTTCCTTTTTACAATTGCTGAAGAACAAAATCATTATCACGATTAATAAAAAATTAAAGTTTTTCATAATATTCTACTTTTAATAAATTAACAACTCATCTTTTGTCATTTTAATGTTGGCTAACGGTTAGTATATGGCAAGTAGGCGATTGCGGGCTTAAAACCTGTCAAGTTACACGAAAGTTGAAGCGGGCTACAACCCTTGAATCTACTACTATCCCGCCTATTTGCTATATACATTGTTATGGGCTTTTATTCCTTCAATTCTTTATTTATCTCGTCAATCAGATGTTGCATTTTTTTCAATATCTCCACAGTTTTATCCATATCTATCAATCCTTCTGTATTTGTTTTTCGATAGCTTTCATTTAGTCTTGCAACACCCATCCATTGTCCAATTCTTCCGAATTGGTAAACGTCAATTTTCAGTTCTTTTGCTTTTGGGTAAAGTTTCCTTCTATAAAAATCTCTGATTTCATACCTTGATTCAGGCTTTTCGCAATAAAGCTTAAAAACCATTTCATTCTGTTCTAATTGCAGATAAAATTCAAAATAATTATCCTTGTATTTCGATGAATTCCAATACCACCAAAAACCTAAGAATCCACCCGATGCGTTTGCAACATAATCCCAGTTACCACCCAAATGTTTCTGTAATTCTGAATAGAAACCTATCCACGAATGCCAATACCATTTTTCAAGTGGCAACTCCTTGAAACTATTGATTTTCTTATCTAATCCTTTTAGGTTACGATAATAATCTAATAAAATATCGTTAACATCGCTTTTATTTACACTATCAACGTACTCTGACAATATCCCTAACATCGTAGCTCTACCAAACACAGAAAAACCTGCCTTATCAACATTGGTGTATTGACCTTGCTCTTGCATTTTAAAATACACGAGTTTAATTTCAATATCCGATTTTTTATAATGCTCTTTTGCTATTTCAGCATATCGTTTTAACTGGTCGGAGTGTTCGGTAGTTCCTTTTTTATCTTCAATGACAAGAAAATACTCGTTATTTATTAATGCCCAAACGTCAATATTGTTCCATTGCCGACCAACATCTATTGTATTAATTTTGTAATCGAAATGAACGTCAAGAAGTCCTTTTACAAAATTAGAAGCGCACTTGTTTAAGTTTTTATCATTTTCAATTTGTGATGAATCTGCCCATGCGATAAGCCAACAGATAAAAGCATCTTGACTTAATTCACTTGTTGCATAGTTAAAAAGATTTGGCTCCATATTACTTAAGTTTAAATTCTTCAATGTTTTGTTTTAGATTTTGTACTTTGTAATCTAATTGATTATATAGGTTATTTTCTGGTTCAATTTGATTTGGTTTGAAACGCCATACTTTATGACGAACTAATCCTAAAATAAAGAGTAAAACTACTCCCGCACTTATTTTTTCCTTTATTTGCTCTTGTAAACTTTTATCTTTATTGGAACTAAAAAAGCTATTTAAATATGCCAAGAATATTATTGCAAGTGGCAGTTTAACACAAAGTGATATTATTGTCCAAATAATATTTCTGTTGTCTTTATATGTTGAAACTATAATCCAAATCAACATTAGTCCAATAAAAGCAATAATACCATAAATAACTAAGTCCTTGTGAATTTGATTTTCAATATTATCAGGAGCAAAAAGCAAAACTATAAAAGGAATAAGAACTAAAGAAAAGACTTTTGTTAAGTCTGCAAAGTCTCTATAAACAACAATAGTTTTTGAATAACCCAAAATAATTCCGATTAAAACAATGATGCCGAAAATTATCAAATAAACCTTATAGCTTTCATTAGCTTTATTTGAATACTGTTGATTGTTGTCCAATGACTTAATATATTTTGAAGAAATATATCCAAATTTCCCTTCATATTGTATTTTTACCCAGTTACTATTTATTTTGGCAACAACATTTACAGTATCATTTATTGATAATTTTCCTAAAACTAAAGAACTTGTCGAAGCTGTATCTCTCACATTTAAAGATGAAGCGGTAACAAGATACTTTTCATTTGCCGAACTTGTTTGGTAAATAAAAAATGTAAAAATAAAAACGAGACAAATTATTTTGATACTATTCATCATTCATCAATGTTTTAACTTTTTCAATTAAAAGTTTTTCTGCTTCTTCAAGTTCGCCATCAGCATGAGCCAATTGAGTTAATTTCTCAATTATTTCTTTTCCTTTTTCAGGGTCAGAAAATTTAACATCGCTTTTTGTTAGGTCTGGCAATTCTTCTGAATTCATTAAATTGAATAATTCTTTTTTTTCAGAATTTCTAAACTCCTTAAGATGCGATATTTGTTCTGATAAATACTCTTTTTCCTGTTCTTCAATTTTCCCATCCGATTTAGCTAGATATATCATCAGCTTAATTTCTGTTTTTCTGTCCTCTTTTTTTAAATGTCCTTTTGTTTTAAAGACTTTTGAAAATACCCCTCCTACTGTTTTTGAAAGACTTTTAACACTAACTTTCAGTTTCTCTGCTTCTGAATGAAATATTATTTCCGGATTATCCCAAATATTTACTATTGAAAGCTCGTGAATTTCATTAGTTAGCATATGTTTATAGGAAATCTCAACTACAGGAATAACTTGATAAATTATTTCTTCTTTTAAAATCATCGGGAAATTAGTTTTAAATAATTCTAGTTCTTCTTCGTAGGTTCGAATTAACTTTTTGCTTATTTCATCACAACCATCAGTTACCTTTCCATTAATATGCTTGTAAACGGTTACAAAGTTCAAATCTTCTTTTACATGTGCAAGTACAGCTTCTTTATCTAATTCAATCTCGTCTCCTGTTTTTAATAATTTAGAGATGTTTAAATCTTCTATTAGAGTTTCAACAAAAACAAATTGACCATTGGAACCAGTCGCAAGACAAACAGGACAATCAATCATTCCGTATCTTTCACGGTCTGAATAGCAATACTTACATGTTATTTCACCATCCCCACCACAAGTTTTACAACGAACTTTTCCTGTTGCACCGCATTTACTACATGGGATTTCTCCTTTACCTCGGCAGCTTGAGCATTTTTCTGTTTTTTGATAAGATTGTCCGTTCCTATATTCAGTTTTTGTTTTATTCCCAGTTCCGCTACAAGACCAGCATTTTGTGTATCCGTGCCCATTACATTTTGAGCATGTTATTTGACCTGTTCCAATACATTCTTTGCAACGCCAAACATGTTTTCCTTTACATTCAGGATTTGTACATGTAACATACTTATTACCATGACATTTTTTACAAGTTTCTTGATATGTGAATTTTGGTAAAAAGTATTTTTTCTGGACATTATTAATTTCATCATTTTCTACGTCAAATGGTGCTTCAAAAGCATTCCCAACATCACTCAACGGGATTTCATGCAATTTTGCTCCTTCTATTTTTGAAAACTCATTTATGTAGCCTTCATAGTCCATTATTGATTTTTCTCCAAATTTGCCAATACCACCCTCAAATAAGGAAAAATCGTTTTTTATGCTATCAAAAAGAGGAAAAGTAATTACATATAGTTTTCTTTCTGATTTCTTGTAATTTAAAACAGAATAATAATAGTCTGTTCTTTTTATTTCAGTCTCAGTATTTATAATCATTTTATCAAATTCAGATTTGGCATTTCTTTTAAGAATTTCCTTTATCTGTTCAATTGATACTGACTGTAGTTGTTTTTTCGCTTCTTGTAACATATCTTAAAGTTTTATTCTGTTAATATTGTTCGGAGCTGTTTCCTATAATTGCCCATAACGGATACGTATATGAAACGTTTGGCATTTCGAAGCACTTTCCTGTCAAGTTACAAGTGCATTTGATACGAGCTGTAATGCTCGATAACCCACTGACTGCCAAATGTTTTATATACGATGTTGTGTGCTGCCCTTTTTTCATTTCATTATGTTTATCAGTCATTTAGTGTCTGTTTTTGTCGTGGGTTGGCTTGGTGGCTCTTTTGCAATTTTTGGCTTTAGCGATGGCTGGTGCGTAATTGCAAATGTGCCACCAAAAGCGTTGGCTATTTTATTACAAAGTTGATTACTATTCCTATGATTATTATTCCTATTGTCACAAATAATAATGTTTTCAACGTTGTGATTTCCTTGGCTTGCTTGTCTAAACGTACAGTAGTTTGGTTGATTTGTTTCTCAACCAATGTATTCAAATTGTCAAAAGCTGTCTTTGTCAGTTTCGATTGTTCTTCAAAATTGTTTGATATTGTTGTTTTTACATTATTATTGGCTTCCGTTATCTTTTCGGTAAGTGAGTTTATTTTACTGTCATTATTCTGGATTACTTGCTCTTTGACTGTATTGGTCTTGTCAATAATCGAATTTTGAGTTTCGTTCAATTTAATTTCCAAAGCCTGCTTTGCACTTGTTATTGACTCAATAATTAGTTGAGATTTTGAGGAAAGTGCATCAAGTTTTGTAGGGAAGTCAATTGCTGTTAATGTTTTAATCAAAGAGTTACTAGCTTCTACAACATTTTTGTAATGTTCCAAAAGACCGTTTATGGCTTCAATCTTTTCATTATTGGAAGATTCGACCTTTTTAGAAACAGTTTCAAACTTTTCAATTCCTTCGCCAATGGTTGCTTCGGATTTAGAAACGATTTTTTGAATTGACTGTTTATTTTCATTTTCGATTTTTGCGCTAAATGAAGATAATTCATTTTTTAAGTCACGTACTCGACTTTCGTAATCCGATTTTATAACTTGAAGATGTTCAACATATTTATGTTTTAGTTCAGAAATGCCATCAGTAATTTCGAGAGATTTTCCTCGAAAAAAATCAACTTGTTCCTTGGCAGAAGACAAATCTTCAAGGTTTTTTTGAAGTTCAAAAAGAACGGAATGTGTATTATTATCGGTCATATTCTAATAAATATTTTTGATTAAAGTTCTTTAGCCAATCGTTGTGGAACTCCAAATATAATTCTTCGATGATTACATCAAGTATTTTGGAAACTTCCTTACTGTTATTGGCATTTTCAATAATTTTTCTTTTGTAGCTCTCTATGTTTTGAGATAATTCTTCGAATGTTAGGTTGGTGTATTTATCTCTAAAAAGTTTGAATCCTAAAGTGAGACTTTCTTTGGCTTCACTTTCAATGTTTTTATTTATTCCGATACCTAAAACAAACAGGGAATATGCTTTTAATAATAGCAATGCTCCGTTTCTCGGTTCACTTCTTAAAAGTCTTAATGTTGCACCTCGAAGATGTTTTGTATTATCTTTTTGTGCACCACTAGGGTCAATTGTTGTTGCTCGAATGTATTTCCAAAGAATATCAAAAGAGTATTCTTTTGCGTTGTCTGTGTCTATTGTTAGTGAAAAATTCACTCCGTCTATCTCGTGATTTTCTTTTGCGTATTTCGAGTTGAAATATAAATGAATGAAGTCTTTTAATTCTTCATTTCCGTTATTTTGCATTCCGATTTCGCAAGCCAAAATCATATCTTCAATGGAACGCAAACGCTTTGCCTCAATCTCCTTATACACAAAATCAGTTAGAAATGATAAGCACTTTTGTAGTATGTTATCGCCTTTTGCTGTGAAAACATTTTCAATTTCACTTTCAACACGATTTGCGGAATAATACTTCCTCATAAATACTTTCAGATGTTCTATGTATTCATCATCTGTCTTTTTCAATATGCGTAACTTGTAGCAATTCTTGTTGTAATCAACCGTGTAATCATCAATAATCCCAATTGATGAAAGGCGGAAAATCGCTTTATCTGTATCTGGTTTTTTTCTTGGACTGTAATAAAGTTGTTTTAATGTTTCTAAATCATTTTCATCTGCTTCAATTTCAATATTGTTGAGTTTTTCTTTTACATTTTTCAAATAATTCTCAAATGTTCCCTCAATAGATTCTAAAATTACATCATCACTTGCTTTGTCTGTAATTGTAGTTTTGAAAAGTGTTTTAAATTCTTCGTGAAAAATATTTTTATCAGCATATTTATTGGTAAATGGAATGATAATTTCGGGATTGACTTCTTGATGAAAATCTATTCCATTTAATCGTTTTTCTATTCCGCTTTCAGATGAGCCGGCTTCTTTTAAATTTAGCCATTTTTTTAGTTTTTCTGTGTCATTATAAAACTGAAAATTTGATTTGATTTCAGCTATCAAAAAATCTAAAACCTGTTTTGAATATAGTTGGTCAAATGTAGAAAATCTAGTATTTGGTGTCAAACCGATTAAGTTTATAAATCCAAAACCTTTTGGAAAAACTTCATTAACATATATTCGGTTATTGTTTAAGTCAAGCTTTAAATATACTTCCTGATTATCAATTTCTTCTTTTAAGTTTTCCGTTAGAGAATACAAGTTGTTCCTACTTGGTAAAAGGATTTCTTCTAAAAGTTCATTGATTACAACCAATTCTTTTTCTTGTCCTTTGAATGAGTTGTTGTGAAAGAATAACAAATTGTCTTTATCTGTGAAAATTTCCCCTAAATTCTCAAGGATTTTTTTTTCATTTTGAATCAGTTCTTCGTTACCGAGGGCTTTCAAAATTTCGGAAACTTCTTCTTTGTGAAATTTTTGGTTTTTAAACCTTTTTAATAGTTTTAATGCTTCTTCGCTTATTTCAGATTCTAAATTTTCGTAAAACTTTTGATTAAAAATTGCAACTTTCTGTTCATTGAAAAGGATTAGCGAAAGTGCCATTTTTCTATCACGTCCTGCTCTTCCTGCCTCTTGTACAAAACTTTCAATTGATGCAGGAATATTTAAGTGAATTGTAAAACGAACATTTGGCTTATCAATCCCCATTCCAAATGCTTTTGTCGCAACCATTATATTTTGCTCGTTCTCTATAAATTTTCTTTGATTATCAAACGATTCTGTTTCTATTTCTTTTCCGACTTTTTCATCTTCATCGGAACTACCCATAAAAACTCCTACTTCGTATTTTCCTGTTCTAGTTAAGGCGTCTGCTATTGCTTTGCGCTTTGGAAGTGGTAGTTTTACCTTTATGCCATTTTTGTCTAATACAAAATCTCCTCTACGATGTATTATGTTCCCGTCTTCATCACGAATATCATCATCGTATTTATCAAATTTGAATTTGTCTGTTACTCCAAACAAATGTGTTCTGTGTGGACAGAATACAATTCCACCGTTTTTGTAAATAGATATATTGTGATAATCACTTATAGCATAAAAAGCATCTGTATCGAAATTTTTGATTTTGATATTTGGTAAATTTCCTTCGACCGAAAATTTTTCCTTTGTCCACTCTAAAATTGAATTTGATTGTTCATTTAACTTTAATAGTCTGTCGGGAATTAACTCGACTACTTTTGTTAATTCAGTTTGTTTTTCAAGAGCGGTTTGCTGTTTAATATCTCCTTTTATTGGTTGAATTGGGAGTTCTAATTCAGTTTTATCGGAAAGTATAAATTTGAATTTATCATCTCTTTCAAAGTTTACTATTGTATTTACAATTTGGTATTGTAATTCTGTTCTGTTTGTGTTTTCAAACCTTACAATTGCATCTGTATCAATATTAGTAATTCCATTGCCTGATAATTCTCTTTCTACATCAGAAAGCACATCGAATGAAGCAGTTGCAGTAAGCCCGAAAATCGGAATAGTTGGTTTGTTTTTGGTTTTGCAATGTTCAATAGCGTTTCTTCCCAAACTCAGATATGAAGTTCTGAAATCGTGTCCCCATTCAGAAACACAATGAACTTCATCAATAACGCAATAGCTAAAATACACATTATTTGCGTACATTTCTTTTAATGAAAGCCTAAATTCTTCTATTTGCAGACGTTCAGGTGAAACGAAAGTGAATAAAACCTTTCCTTCTGTAACTAGATTCGTTGCAATTGTTTTTTCTTCACGTGTTAGTTTAGAATTGATGAAATTACAACTGTCAATTCCGTTTTTTACAAGATTATCATATTGGTCTTGCATTAGCGATTTAATCGGGTCGATTACCATTGTAACACCTGGTTGTAGCATAGAAGCTATTTGATAAGTCAAGGACTTTCCTCCACCCGTTGGTAATAGTCCGATAACACTTTTCCCCTGCAATGCACGATTTAAAATAGGCAGTTGACCTTCTCTAAAACTTTCTTTTCTGAAAATATTTTGTAGAAAATAAGTTAGGCTCTGTTCAGCTTCGGGAATAGCTTCATAAGTTTCATTTTCTAATTTCTTTGTGATTGGTTGGTAATCAGCGAAATCAGAAGTGTAAAGTTTTCTTTCTGAATTTACATAATGAGAAGAACGAATTATGGTTTTGCATTTACCGTTAAAAGGAATTTCAGTTTTTAATATCCCACGCCTTTGCAGAATCGAAACGTCAATTATCAAATCAAAGACTTTTTCACTCCGAAATTTATCTATGATTTCGGGTTTTGAGTTGTGTAGTTTTGAGTTTGCAAATTCCTCGGTGCTTAAAATTTGTAAATCAATAGTTGGGAAATGTTGCCCTTTTCCTACAAGTGCAAAGAGATGTTGGAATTGTTGTTTTAAATCTTCAATTGCCAATAAAACACAAGGCACATCCCTTTCGATTGCTAAAATGTTCCATTGCTTTGCTTTAAAATCAAGATTGTTAGAAAGAATAAGTTCAATAATCGTTTTTTGAACTCTCGCAATTGCAAAAGGTGACAAGGTTAATTGAAGAATATCAAGCCAATTATCAGATAACTCTTTGTTGTAATTGTTGTCAATTATTTTTAGCGAATTTGAACGTTTTATCCAATTGGCAAAATCAGTCGAGCTGAAATTTGAAATCCTTTTAGTAATCCATTTTGTTTCTTTCGTTGTCTTATCTCTAAAGTTGTCTAATTGGGCTTGTGATGGATTAGTGTGAAATTTTGCTCCGTCAATTTCAATTATTAATCCTTGGTTGTATGTTTTAATTTTTTTTTCTCCAAATATTTCAATTTCATCTTCGAGAACGTAAGGAAACTCGTAAGAGAAATCTACCCTTTGAGAATGGAAATTATGTCCAATTTCCGGTGTTACAATAGTATTTAATTTTCGTTGCGATTCTATCAGTTGCTGTATAAAAGATAATTTGTTTTCGGGCAAGTATTTGAAGATAAAATCCTTCTCAAAATTACTTTCAAGTTCAAAGTCGTAATTATTCTCGGTTAGTTTTATTCTTGGGTCTATGATGTGAAGAGCCGAAAAAACATTATTACGTTCATCTTCATTAAGTTTTGATTCATATTTGATGTTTCCTAACTGTTTAGTAAAATCAGAATCATCAATTTTAAATTTTTGAAAAGTATCTAAAAATTTGTTTTCAATAAAAATGCTCGGTCGAGTAGGAATACCACGAACTATTAGATTGTGAATTATAGAAGTAAAACTGTCTGATGATTTAGAAGAAATATTAAAATCTGTTTCAAGGTCAAAACAAGACAAGTGCTTAAGAAGTCCTTTTACTTCTTTAGGCTTACCAAAGTTTTTCAGCAATTCAGAAATGCTGTCAAGTAAGTATCCTGCTTGAAATTGAGTTTGGTTCATAGTTTATTCGGTGTTCTCAATGTGCGTTTGGGGCAAAAGCAAATGTGCTGCAAAGCGTTGGCTTTGTGCTGTGGGTTGCAGCTCTTTTGATTTTGCAGAAGCGTTGGCATTTTGTTTTTCATTTTTCTGTTCGTTAATTGTCGTTCGTGTCGTCTTTTAGGGTTGCACACAACGGTTACGTATATGAAACGTTTGGCATTTCGAAGCACTTATCTGTCAAGTTACAACAAACTTTGATACGGACTGAAATGCTCGATAACCCACTGACTGCCAAATGTTTTATATACGATGTTGTGGGCATGTGCTTTATTTCCAGATATGTTTTACCATGTCATACAATAATTTATGTCTTTCTTCCAACTCTGCTTGACCAAATTCATTTAGAGGTCTAAAATTTAATTTGTACTGGTTTATCATTTCTGTAAAGTCCAGTTTAGATTTATAACTGTCCTCTCGAAGTGTTTCATTCCAGTACAAAGTATTTGCATAAGATTTTAGTTTTTTCTTATAAGTTTCGTTATTACTTGAAATATTATCTTTTCCTTTTAATAACAATAATCCACCAAGACGATTTCTTTCACTCTTAAATTTTTCTTCATCCTTTCCAAAAAGGTCAAGATTTTCTTGATTGTCGGCTAAAATGTGTTCAATATGAAACCCGTTTACATGACCAGTGTTTTGAACTAAGTCATAAAGTGTATGCTTCATTTTTAGTTTTGTATTATCAGCGATGAACTTTTCAATTCTTGCAAAGAAATACCTCTTAAATCGTTTGTCTAATTCAATTCCTGATTCTTTGAAAAATCCATATGAAAGTGGTGCGTTAGCAGGAACACCTCTTGCATCAGACAACAATTCCAAAAGTGTTTTATCAAACTCTTTTCGGATTTCAGAAATATCTTTTTCCCTAATCGAAGAACTTAATTTGTAAATAGCGACAGCAAAAGCATTACTACCATAACTTCTTTGTAACTGAAGTAGAGAAAATAATCTATCTACTTCATAAGCAATAGCTTTTATCTTATTTTCTTCTTGTGGGTCATTGAGTGAGCATGATGATAATATTAACAGAAATTGCATATCCATCTCTGTTAGGTTATTATAGTAAACATGTGAAAACCCGTTGTTTAAGGAATCATCTTTATAATACTTTAGAATTTTGGCATATAAATTAGTGAAATACTTGAAATCATTTTGAAGAAATTTCTTAACCTCTTTTGGATTATGGTCTAATTTCAATTTATTCTCTGAGAAAATTACTCTGTGATAATCTTTATCATAACGTCGACCTTCACCGATAGTATCTGCAAATTTTGCTTTTAAGAAATAAATAAAAAATTGGTCGATTTCATCTTCTTTGAATGAATTGATTTTTGAAATCTGACCTTCCCATAATTCATTCAATTTTAATCCGTCAAGCTCTTCCTTTGAAATCTGACCTAATAACTTGCCTTTTAATATCTCGTAAGGTTTTAGCTTAACCCCTCTATCGTTAATCACTTCAAATACCATTGGCACATCAGTTTGCTCAACATTAAGATTTATTAAAACAAGTCGGTGCATATAATAAAAAACAAAACTCTCAAATGAGTGAAGGCTTTTAAGTTCATTGTCAAGTCGGGAGGAAACAACAATATAGTTACTTACCATATTTTGGGCGGTAAGTCCAGAAGTCGTATCAATTTTATCTATTTCAATTCCGTCAAACAAACCTTTCATTGAGGTTTTATGGGCTTCATGATTCATCCAAAAGTCTGTTTTGTAACCAGAAAGTCCTACGATTTTGTTTGCAATCCAACCGTCGAGTTGTGAATTAAAATGTTTAGCAAGATGTTTTAATTTAATCAGGATGAGAGTGAGAGTAGTTAATCGCTGTTGTCCATCAACCACATACAACTTTCCGTCTACATGATTTGTAACATATGTATTCAAATAGTACCAAGAATACTTGCTGATGACTTGGTCTAGCGGTAAGCTCAAATCTTTGAACTTCTTATATTCTTCATTAAACTTATAAAATACGTCATCTAAAAGTCTTTTAACTGGTTCGTCTGTCCATTTGTACTGCCTTTGATAAAAGTCAATATAATATGTCGTATTAGAGAATAATTTATCAATATTTTGCTTGTCAGGTTGTACGTCCATAATATCTTCTTATTTAATGTTCATTTTATGTAGCGGTTCTTTAGCATTGCCCACAACGGTTGGCGGTATGGCCAGTAAGGGATTGCGGGCGATGTCCTATCAAGTTACACGAAAATTGAAGCGGGCAACAAACCTTCGCATACCACTGAAACCCTTATTGGCTATACCGCGTGTTAGCTGCTGTATTTTTATAAATTAATTGTTCTTTCTATGTTTATTTGCTCTAAAAAAGTTTCATCGTGCGAAATGACAATCAATGTACCCTGATAATCATTGATGGCATTTGTTAGTATTTCTATG